>Ga0307933_1000557_pt1 | contig 34357 bp, 34 predicted proteins | sample OrgLakmetageno88_FD_201811 | JGI IMG/M metagenome (GOLD analysis project Ga0307933, IMG submission 201811) | Saline water microbial communities from Organic Lake, Antarctica - #88 | ecosystem: Environmental > Aquatic > Non-marine Saline and Alkaline > Saline | place: Antarctica: Organic Lake... | reverse complement strand
CTTACGATAACGCTACAAGTGGGCTGACTGCTACTGACGTACAAGGTGCGATAGACGAGGTGGATGCCAAGGCAGATGTCAATGAAGGAGGTATAAACACGCTTGATGGTCGAGTAACTAGTAACGACACGGACATCAGCAATTTAAGTGGTAGAATAACCAGTAATGATGGTGACATATCTACACTACAAGGGCGAGTCACAAGCAATGATGGCGACATCAGCACTCTGAGCGGTAGAATAACCAGTAACGATACGGACATAAGCGCGTTAGCGACGCGGGTTACTAACACCGAAAGCGCTACGGCATCTAACACGACGGGAGTAAGCGGACTTAACACTCGCGTCACTAGTCTAGAAAACAGCGGGGTCAACGGCGACGTCACTGCGCTATCGAACCGTGTTACTGCAGCAGAAGGAGATATTTCAGACAACGCCGGTGACATTGCTAGTAACTCCACAGCTATATCGGGACTTACTACGCGGGTTACTAACACTGAAAGCGCTACGTCTACGAATACCTCTAATGTTAACACGCTAACAAACCGTATGATTGCCACTGAGAACGCGACAACTGCTAACGCTAGTGATGTTGCGACAGTGTCTGGGCGAGTAACCAGTAACGATACCGACATCAGTAACTTACAAGGTGATGTCACCGCTCTAGAGAACACTACAATACCAGCGCTTTCGGGCCGGGTAACGAGCAATGATGGCGATATCAGCGCCCTGCAAAGCGGTGCTACGACCTTAGGCAATAGAATAACGAGTAACGATACCGACATCAGTAACCTGCAAGGTGATGTCACCGCTCTAGAGAACACTGCAATACCTTCTCTCACGACTAGGGTTGCAGATTTGGAGGGTGAGGAGTTACTGAATATAGCGCCAGTCATACTTACCAATGTTACAGCGGGTGGCGCGAACAATATCTACTACCAGAAAGTCACTAATAGTGTGGTTACGTTTACAGTGGGTACCTCAATACAAGTAGGCAGTGCTTTTACTATAGTCAACTCTTCGTCGGGAGATATGAACCTAAACGCAGGGACTTCAGATACGTTGTTTTGGTATTCGGGGGAAGCCAGAGAACAAGGTAATAGGGTCTTAGAGCCGGGCGGGGTGTGTACTGTTGTGGTAGCAAGTTCTAGCGCGATACACGTGTTTGGCGCAGGGCTACGATAATGAGTGCTATGACCCACGTATTACAGGGTACTATAGCCGCTTCGGGTTCAGGCCCTTCCAACAACGCGGTGGTGTTCAGCCCCGGAAGTGCTATCACCGTATCGGATACGGGGGAATCCCCTTTAGCAGTGTTTAACATAAATTCTAACGGCACTTGGGCATCAGCTTTTAATGCCGACACCGGCACTTGGGCATCGACAACGGGGTTAGATTCTTCGCAGTATGAAGTTGCCGCCGTATTCGTCAGCGGGAGTAATACGATTAGTGGCCCGTCTGGGTATAATCTGTTAAGTACTAGTAGAACCTTTTCGATGGGTAACAGCACGAGTAACAGCACGGTGACTGGCGTTTATGACATAACTGTCAGGGAGGTAGGTAAAATTACTAACATAGATAGTCTACGAGTCACGTTTAGCGCGGTCAATACGGGCGGATTTGACCCGGGCGACGGTGGAGGTCTTTAACGGATATTTGGTTTTAAATGTGACAGAAGGAACTAGAAATGTACAAACGAGATATGTCGGTGTTAAGTGAACCACCGCACGATAATACAAAGACTAACTGGAATACCACGCTACTGGTGGGGGCTTTGACGGCTCTGGTAACCCTTAGCGGGTATTTCTTAATATTTAAAGCCGATATAGATACTAGCGGTGACGACCAAGTAATGGAACTAATATCTGCCCTGCAGATAGATGTCAGGAGTTTAAGAGAGGCGCTAAGGGAACAAGAGGAGTATAGTAGGACATTAGTAGAGGCCAATAGACGAAAAGCCGAAGAAAATATGACCTTACGTATTGAGATATTCCGACTGCAGAATAAGCTAGAAGAACGGAACCAGAACACTGCAAGGTTAGAATCATTCGTCGAAAACATGCCTTTTGCTGCATGGGCCATGCGTATAAACGCCGACGGGTCACATACTGTAGAGATAATAAACGAAAAGTACACCGCAAAATACGGACTAACTAGGAAGACAGCCGTAGGGAAAACGCATTTTGAATTACACCCTGTGGATTTAGCAAGTGTGTACTATGCGAGTGACTTACAAGTACTACAATCCGAAGAGCCCCTCCGGGAAGAAGTGTTTTTAGAGGTGGGGACGGGTGAAATGGTCCTAGTGGATGTCGTGCGTTTCAAGTATATAACGGGCGATGGTGAAGTATTAGTCGCTGGGATGATTATAGAACAGGAGGATAAATGAGTACGATAATAATCAATAGCGCGATTGCGCGGGATTGCACCATCGGTATTTTACAGTGCGGCGACTTTCGTTGCTTCACCTTAGAGTTGCCTTGGCTTAGGAACGCATCAAACGTGTCTTGTATACCATCAGGTTCGTATGAGTATGAAAAACGCCTATCTCCTACGCTGGGCTGGGTTATCCACATAAAAGATGTCGAAGGGCGAACGTGGATATACATACATGCAGGGAACTTCACGCATCAGATACAAGGGTGTGTGTTGGTCGGGGATATGATTAAAGACATTGACAAGGATGGTATACCCGACGTTGGCAACAGTGACGCAACGTTTAAACACCTTATGAAGATTGCCGCCGAGAAAGGCAAGGTAATCGTAACAGATAGTAGTCGTAAATTATGAACTGGAACCCTATTGTTGGCATAGCAGAAGTCGTTGGAGGTTTCTTTAATAAACGAGAAACCCGCAAGATGCAAGCTAGGGCTATAGACGGGAAAATAGCGCAAGCGAAAGAGTCAGGCGAAAAGCAAGTCGTGTTTAATGAGCAAGAAATAGACATGATTGCCAAACGCAACGAAGGTGCTACGTGGAAGGACGAGTACATTACTGTTATTATGACCTTGCCTTTAGTAACTACGTTTTTTGCCGCGTTCCTTGGGACGCTTCTTGGTAACCCTGAATACATGATGGCCGCCGTTGAAGCGAACAACGCAGTTAAGGATTTAGTGCCTAACTACCAAGAACTACTCGGTGTTACTATTGTAGCAGGTCTGGGATACAGGGCTTATAAAAGCCAATAACGTGGAGTAGGGTATGCCCCTCAAGAAACTGAACTTTAAACCGGGAATTAACCGCGAAGTAACACGTTACGCCAACGAGTCAGGGTGGTATGACTGTGACAAAGTTCGTTTCCGTCAAGGGCTACCTGAAAAGATAGGCGGCTGGAGACGTATATCTCGTGACACATATCTGGGAATATGTAGGTCTTTAAGAGTGTGGAGCTCTAACGGCGGCGCTGCGTATTTAGGACTTGGGACTAATCTTAAATTCTATATTGGGTTTGGTGGGGCATATTTTGACATAACGCCCATACGTAGCACCACTGCCGCGGGAGCGGTAACGTTCTCCGCTACCAACGGCAGTTCTATAGTTACGGTAACTAATATAGACCATGGGGCAAGAGCGGAAAACTTTGTAACTTTCTTTGATGCCGACAGCTTAGGTGGTAACTTAAACAGCGCACTCCTAAATAGGGAGTACCAAATAATTGAAGTGTTGGACGACGACACATATACAGTCGACGTAAAAACTTTAGCGAACGGCGCGGACACCGGTAACGGCGGTACACTCACAGTAGGGCAATACCAGATAGCAACGGGGCCAGAAATAGTTATCCCTACCGAAGGTTGGGGCGCAGGTACGTGGGGTATAGGTGCATGGGGTATAGGTGAATCTGCTAATATCCAGCTACAGTTATGGTCGCAAGACGTGTTCGGGGAAGATTTGTTCTTAGGACCACACGGCGGCGCTCTATATTACTGGGATGTTACTTCTGGCGTATCTGCACGTGCGGTGCTGGTTAGTTCTCTTCCCGGAGCCTCAGATGTGCCTGTAATACAGAACTCAGTATTTGTGTCAGATACCTTGCGTTTTGCGTTTTGTTTTGGGACTAACAATATAGGCGAGAGCTCACTTGACGCCATGCTACTTCGTTGGTCTGACCAAGAAGACATCACTAACTGGACACCTTCTATAACTAACCAAGCGGGTAGCTTACGGCTATCAAGAGGCTCAGAGATAATTACAGCCGTGCAGAGTAGACAAGAGGTTCTAGTGTTTACCGACGTTGCCTTATATTCGTTGCAGTATTTAGGAGCTCCGGCAGTGTGGGGCGCACAGATATTAGCGTCTAACATAACCCTAGTTAGCCCCAATGCTAAAGTTGTATCCAATGGGGTTTGTTATTGGATGGGCAGAGAAAACTTTTACCAGTATGACGGGAACATACGCAACTTAGATTCTGACGTACTTAGGTACGTGTTTGAGGATATAAATGAAGAACAATACCGCCAAGTATTTGCCGGTGCGGTTGAACAATTTAACGAAGTATGGTTCTTTTACTGCAGTGCTAACTCTACCGAGGTTAACCGATATGTTATATACGATTACGGTGCGGGTATTTGGTCCTATGGTAGTTTAAAGCGTTCAGCGTGGGTCGGGTCTTCCGTACTAGCTTTTCCGGTAGCTGCTACTTACAGTAAAAATATTGTACAGCATGAAGATGGGGTCGACGACAACGAGACGGACGAGCCGAAAGCGATAAACGCATACGTGCAGTCTGGGGATTTCGATTTAGAGGATGGAGATAGAACTATGTTTATTTGGCGGTGTTTGCCAGATATAGGGTTTATTGGGTCTACTTCACAGAATCCTGAGGCTATGATGACTTTTATCCCGAGGTACAGTGCTGGCGGTCCGCAGATTGACCCGCGTTCGGTAGGAGGCAACAGTCAAGGACCTGTGGTAAGAAGTGCAGTTGTACCGGTTGACCAGTTTACTCCGCAGCTAGATATTCGAGTACGCGGGCGACAGATGGCATTTAGAGTAGAATCAGACACGTTGGGTACGCAGTGGAAACTCGGAATCCCTAGAATAGATATGCGCCCAGACGGGAGAAGATAATGGCTATACGAACTGGAAAACCAGTAGCGCAAGTGGTGCCACCTGCGCTACCTAAACCCGATTTTGAATATAGTATGACTAGCCAAGACCGCTTCCTCAATATCTTGAGGTTATATTTTAACGGTTTAAACAACGCACTAAATTCGTTGTTAGCGGTGCGAGACGGAGGGGCTTCACTTTTCAAGCCACATGCCTCTGCATACGGCACTGCAACGCAGACCGCAGGAGCTACTAATACCGCCCAGATAATGCAATTTAATACCCTATCGCCCAACAATACTCAGTCTGGTATAGCAGTTGCTGGGGTTAATGGTATTAATATTTTGGTTGACTATGCCGGGGTATATACTATAAATGTATCCGCGCAGTTGTTTAGTACTACTGTAGCAACCAAACGTATTACGGTATGGCTCCGCAAGAATGGCATCGATGTGCCGTTTTCCGCGCAAACGAAAACGATAGTTAAAAACGGGTATGAACAACTGCTTTTTATTACTAATATAGAGCTCCAAGCGTCGGATGTAGTTAACCTAGTTTGGGCGGTGACCGACACGGGGCTACGCCTAGAGAGCAGTGCGGCTTCTGCACCCTACCCCGCGATACCATCCGCTACGCTTGACGTAGTGCACGTTAGCAATGCTCAGTTGGGGGTGTAGATGTTTACTGATTTAGAACTACAGGATTTATTCGGTATAGAGGGCAGTTATATGCCACCTAATCCTTCAAGTGCCATAGCGCCGATGCCAGAGGGTATTGCGGCTGCCCAACAAACACTTAACCCTTTAAATGCCATTGCGCCGATGCCAGAGGGTATTGCGGCTGCCCAACAAACACCTGCGCTTATACCTGCACCTGTCGAGAAACGTCCGGATGATGGGTCCCGTACGCAACCTATTGTGACGTCGCCGCCGGTACAGAGCCCAACACCTCCCGCATCAGGTAACATAGTAGACCCCATGCCTACTGCACCCACCGAGAAACGTCCAGATGATGGTTCCCGTACTCAGCCTATTGTAACTACACCACCGACGCAACCGCCTGTACAGGAAATTTCAGAGATAGACCTTCTGAAGGATAGGATTAGTACTACCAACGCCCCACAGATAGATACATCCGACTTGGGCAACTTATTTGCTAACGCTAGTAACATAAGTGCAGACGTAGCTCCTGAACTTAACGATGAAATAAGAAGATACCATGGCGACGACATCGCGGCTAGACAAGAACTGCAAGACATACAAGCGGCGGCGGCAAACCAAGAGCAAGGGTATGACGATTTCTGGGCAAACGAAAGTTACGAACTAGGGAGCGACGTAATACAGCGGTATAACATACCGCAGAGGATTCCTATAAGCGACACGGAAGTGTGGGCGTTAGACCCTGAGACGTTAAAATATTCTAAAGTAAGCCTAAAACCTAAACCCGGTCAAATCATCGGGATGGCGGCGGTTATGCTACCTCTCGCCGCAGCGCTTACTCCACTGGCGGGCACTATAACAGGGTTTGGGACAGCGGGTGCAACGGGCGTATCCAATGCCGTTGTAAGTGGCACAGTCACGGGACTTCAAGGTGGCGGTGTGGGGGATATACTCCGTGCAGCAACGCTGAGTGGTTTGTCGGGATACGCTAGTGGGTTGGCTAGTGAGTTAAGCAGCGCACAGACTGCGTTAGATGCCGCACAGACTGCGGGGAACACTGCACAGGTGGCCGAATTAACGAATCAGATAAGCTCCTTGCAGAGCGCAGTAAACATAGCAAGTAACGTGGATAATGTCGCCCAGTTCGCAAACATTGTAGACCAAGGTGGTGACCCCATACAGGCGGCAATAAGTCTGTTCGGCGATGATATTGCGGAGTTCATCGACATCGACGACACTTTAAATCAGGGGCTCACGGAGATATTCAACAGCGACGTTGCCAATGCTCTAACTGCAGATGGAGCGTTCACTGCTACCTTATTAGACCAAGCCGCGGGACGCAATCTTGGGGATTCTTTAGCTGAAAGGTATGGTGCTACCGTAGCAGACCAACTATTTTCTGGCACTCAGAACGGGCAAGCTTTTGGGTTAGGGGTAGTGGAAGCCGTTGCCGAATACGGTGAAAACGGCGTTGCCTCAGATGCTTTGTTTAACGGGGTTAAAGAGTACGTAGACCAAGGCGGCGATGCAGAAGATATAAAAGAATTTCTTGGGGAATTAATACCTAACCTGCCTGACTTAGATGTAGGCGACGGTGCAGACCTAGGGTGGATAGAGGATGGGTTACGTGAGTTAGGTAGGGATTTTGACGACTCTGTATTGCAACCGGTTAAAGAGTTTTTAGAAGGTATGGTGCCTGACCTACCAGACCCTGACTTAGGGTTTATCGAAGATGGGTTACGTGAAGCTGGGCGAGAGTTTGATGATAATGTTACCCAACCCATTCTAGACACAGTAGAGGAAGGGGCTAGCACAGTAAACCGCGAAGTTATCCGCCCTGTGTTAGATACTACTGAAGAGCTAGCTAGTGATGTAAACCGTGAAGTTATCCGCCCTGTGTTAGATACTACTGAAGAGCTAGCTAGTGATGTAAACCGCGAAGTTATCCGCCCTGTGTTAGACGCCGCAGAAGAAGGTGCTAGCACGGTAAATCGTGAGTTTATACAGCCGGCTATTGACGCTACAGCGGATACAGTACGCGAGATAGGAAGAGACATCCGTGAGGCTATACCAGATGTTGACTTACCTGACGTAAACTTACCAGACTTACCAGATTTACCAGACTTACCAGATGTTGGCTCGCTAGATGTTGACCTGCCAGATGTTGACCTGCCAGATGTTGACCTGCCAGATGTTGACCTCTCGAGGTTGCTAGGGTTATTAGGTGGACCAACGTCTACTGGCATTGCAAACCCCGGCATGTACACCCCTGAGGAAACGGCACTAGTAGAGCTAGGGGAACTGTTTGACTTAGATGCTCTAACGTTATCGGGGGCGCTAGAAGATGAAAAATTAAAGCGACTAAATTATAACCAAGGTGGTATAGTTAGTCATAATAATGTAGAAGATTTAATAAGATTACTTAGAGGGTAATTAGTTATGGCATATTTAACCCCAGAACAGGTTGCAGAATTACAGAATTTAATAGGTAGCCCTGTTGCTCCCCCATCGAGCGCTAGTACTTCTGGCGGTTCCAGTATATGGGACTGGATAGCGGGCACTGCAGGGGATGTTTTTGATACTGTTACCGATGGCGGCACTGGCTCGTTAGCTACAGGTTTAGGGCTCGCAGGGTTAACTCAGTTTTTAGGCGGTAATGATGTAGAACAGCGCCCCGTGGGTTACCAAGGCGGGATACCTAATTACACTTATAACCGCGAACAATTACCGCAACCTAGCGGAGATAGAAGACCGGGTTCTGCGGGGCGTCGATACTTTACTGACGGCGCATTCACGCAAGACGGAACGTTACAATCCGGCGCAGCAGGGTTAGCATCACAACAAACTCAACCGGGACCCGGCGCAGCTACACAGCCCGGCGACCCTGCACCTGTACAAGAACAAATATTTGCAGAAGGCGGCTTAGCCTCACTTGCGGGGGAGCAAAAATATCTACGTGGTAGCACTGACGGAATGGCTGACAAAGTTCCTGCTACCATAGACGATGCCGAACCTGCTAGACTTAGCGATGGAGAGTTTGTTATACCTGCTGATGTAGTAAGTCACTTAGGTAATGGTAACTCAGAAGCTGGCGCAAAGTACTTAGAGCAAGTACTTGCTAAAATACGGAAAGAGCGTACGGGAAATCCGGACCAAGGCAAACAAATTGACCCCAGAAAGATGTTAGGGTAACGAGGTAAACTATGGCTACAAATACAGGTGCGGCAAATGCTTTAGACCCATTAGCTGGTACAGCTACCGGGCAAGAATCCTCGTTATCTAATTGGGCGGGGCCGTATGTAACTGACATGCTAGGGAGAGGGCAAGCACTAGCTAATAGCCCGTACCAAGCATACCAAGGGCCGCTAACGGCTGGGCAGAGTGGGTTACAAAACCAAGCGTTTCAGGGTTTGGCCGGGCTATCTATGCCTGACTCTTCACAGACTAACTTCTCACCGGGTTCGTTCACAGACGCGGGAACGTCACAACAGTTTATGAACCCCTACCTGCAGAGCGCTCTACAGCCACAACTTGACGAGTTAAGACGACAATCAGACATAAGTCGCACTCAACAAAACAGCCAGCTATCACAGGCAGGTGCGTTTGGTGGTTCAAGACAAGCGGTTATGAATGCTGAGATGGACCGTAACCTACAAGACCAAATGGCCCAAACATTAAATACGGGGTATTTGAACGCGTACAATCAAGGTGCTGACCAGTTTAATACTGAACAACAGTTGGGGCTAAACGCCGCTGGGCAGAACCAGCAGTACGGGTTAGCCGGATTAAACACTCAGTTAAACGCGGGTGATTTACAACGCAATATAGAACAGCAAGGTGTAGATGCTGACCGTATGCAGTTTGAACAAGAGATGATGTACCCGTACAAACAAACACAGTTTATGCAGTCCCTTTTACAGGGTTTGCCAATTCAAGCGCAGAGTTATGCATATACGCCGCCTAGTGATTTTGGGCAGATTATGTCCTCTACCGGAGGTATCGCTGGGCTCCTTAGGGACTTCGGGATTCTTGGAGGGGGTAGCTAATGGCTGGCATCGACAACATGGCGTCGCAGTACGCTAATCAGTACAAAGGTAAAGAAGACGACCTCAAAAAGTCTTATGGGTTAGATATGAACCTAGCAAAACTACTCGCGCTCAGTAAAATGAAACGCGAACAAGATGCTATTGCTATGGACATGCAACAACAAGTCGCAAAGCAAAATGCTGGGCAAGGTGGGATATCTAGTATAGGTGCCCAGTTAGAATCCGAAGTGTTCGGGCGTAAACAAGAAGAAGTTGCCCAACAAGTAGGCACGGAGCTCCAGAAGAAGCTGGCTAGAGAGCAACAGGCTGTCCAACAGATGGCCCAAAGCGCTAGCCAGCCACAACAAAATGGTATAGGGGCTATGGCCTACCGCAGTGGGGGTATGGTGCAGAAATTCCGTGAGGGCGGACAAGCGGACGGTAAAACCGAAGAAGAAAAACGCGCTGAGTTAGGTGGGGTATTGGGGATATACGCAAGTGTTCCAAGTGCGCTGGCAGAACTTAATAGAATGCAACGCAGAGGTGTCGCTAAAGCCGCGGAAGGCGTTGGCAAATTTATGGTAGGGGACGAGTATTTTGAAAGTAAATTCGGACCTGAAGTCGACGCTTACTTACAGAGATGGGGAGAAGAAAGTGGGCAACCTAGACCTCCCCTAGCGCCCACTGCAGAGCAAAAAACTCCGTTGAGTGCCGAAGGACAACCGAAAACAGACGCCGATAAAAAACCTACTTCGCCGACGATAGACCCACTTATTAATAAGAGTTCTACGACTACTGCTAGTGTACCTAACGTAGACATGACGCGTGTTAACGAATTAGTAGATGAGCTTAAAGGGTTAGGCGGTCAGTATAAAGCTCCACAACGCACCAGTCGTGGTGACCTAACCGAGGAAGTGAAAACCGCTATGGGCGACGACCTAGCCCAGAGACGCTCAGGTGCAGATATACAGACCGAAGTGGAAGCAGTGGAAAAAGATGCGCGTAAGCGTCTATACGTAGACGAGTACCGTGACGCTATGCAGAAGAATTTAGAACGTATGCAGGATAACTACGATGCTCAGAACGACCCTAGCAAGCAGGCGTTTGACCGCATAATAGCGGGGCTCTCGTCTATGGCAGGTTCTTCTAGTCCCGGTGCTGCGTTTGCAAAAAGCGCTCAGACTAGCTTGGCTAAAATGTCTCAGCAGCAAGAGAGCGCTAACCGTGCTGCTAAAGAGTTGTTCGACGCAACGAATACCAAGTTTAGTGGTATGGCAGACCTAGAAAACAAGGTTATGAATTTGGGTCAAGAGATGTATAAAACGCTTACTACAGAGCAAAGTGAGCGGGCTAAGATGCTTAGTACTAGCGTAAACTCTGAACAGCAAGCGGATACTATCCAGAATCAGATGGACCAGAACGCCCAACGCGACAGGTTGCAGGTACAAGGGCAAGCACTGGCAGAGCAGATAAGGGCCGAAATGCAGCGTATGGGTATTATTAGTAAGGAGTCTTTCCAACGAGCAATGATGGATAGGGATTCTATTACCGAAGTAACAGAGTTGCTACTTAAAGTGCAGGCTGGGTATGGTTCTTTGCGTAACTCTAAAATGGCAGACCCCATGTGGCAAGCAGAGTATAGCGAAGCTAGCCCAGAAGAGAGAACATCGATGCTGCGAGAAATACAAGCTCTACAAGAAGAGTTTGACAACAGTCCGGCAGGTCAACTAGTAGCTCAGTTAGTGGAAATGATGGGTACTTCGTTTGGGGCGACCGTAGACAAGTCTGGGCAGACCGCACCTCAGCTTTCTGCGGAAGAACGTAGTCAAGGTGATGCAGCCGCTAGAAGTATGTTAGGTATGGAGTAGATTACATGAGCCCAGAACAATATCTAGAAGCCCTAAAACGAGCTAAATCAGCAGGGAACACCGAGGCGGTAGAGTCTATAGCTAGAGTTGCAGAGGTAAGCTTAATAGAGAGCGGTATGATGGGTAGCGATGCCTTGAGTATTATAAACTCCACCTTAGCAAATACCGAAGAAGTCGGGATGATAGGTAATCTAGGGCAAGGACTAAAGCAAGGTTTTATGGGCACTTTAGAGACAGGCGCTCTAGGTGCTAATGCTTTGTTCGACGAAGAACAAGAACTGCGTAACCGTGAAGGTATCCAAGATTTCTTTGGGGTGGAACAACGTGGTGACCCTGATAGCTGGTCGCAGAAGATTGGTGGGGGCTTAGGCTCTATAGGTGCTTTTATACCCGCCGCGTTCGCAGGAAAAGCCGCATTGCCGGTAGCCGCAGGGCTAGGTATCGCCGCCGCAGCGGGGGAAGCGAGTGAACGCGCCCGTGACTTTGGCTCAACGGAAGAAGAACGAAACACTTCTATTATTAAAGCACTGCCTTTAGGTGCGTTAGAAGCCGCGCCACTAGCTAAAATATTTAAGTCTATTAACCGTATCCGCGGTAAAGTGCCCGATGAAGTTATCGAACAAGCGCAGACCCGACTCCAAAGGTTGGCAGAAACAGCTCCCGGGCGTATGGGGCAAACAGCACTAGCAGAGGGCGCACAAGAAGTCGTCGCTGCTGTAGGACAGAACCTTATTGAACAGGGGTATAACGCGGAGCGTGTATTGTTCGATGCCGCCGTCGCGGAAGAAGGCACTATCGGAGGTATCTCAGGTGCTATATTCCAAGGTGCCCTTGACTTGTTAGGGGGAAGAAGGTCAGCCAACACTCCAAAACGCACTGAAACCCCGCAGAATGAGGGTACTTCACCAACATCACCAAGCCCTACTGCGCCTGCACAAACCCAGCAGCAGACACCGTTAACTCCCGAACAAAAGCAAGAAATAGCATCGCAAATACCTGACGAGTGGGATGAAGATACTGTCGGCGCTATGATGGCTAAAGCTGAAGAGGGCGACGATACCCCCGATGTTGAGGAAGAAGCGGACTTAGACCCACGCCTATCTAGGTTAGAACGCCTACGTGCCCAACAACCTCAAATCCCCAAAACTGGCATTGCTGGTTTAGCTCAAGCGGAACAGCGCATCGAGAACCGTAGAAACGAACCTACTGCGCCACAACAAGCGCCACAACGTATCAGTCCAGAACAACAACTTGAACTAGATAGACAAACGCAGTTGCGTAACGAATCGCTGGTGCCCGGGGAACAACAAGACATGTTCGCCGCCGAGCGCGGTCAAAATCTAGCTCAGAACTTACAACGTAAAGAGCAAGAGCGGCAACGCCAAGAGCAGATGGCACAGCCCACCGAGCAAGAACAAGTAGATGAGTTGTTTGCTGAAGATGCACGTACGCGCCAGTTGGACGTAGTTGAGGAAGCCGAATTTGCAGGTTTGCTAGAACAAGAACAAAACGATGCCGCGGAACAAAAACAACAAGAACAACAAGAACAACAAGCGGCACAAGAGTTTGAAGCGACTGTACCTGTTACTAATGAATTATTAGAGACTTCTCAACGTAACAAGTCACAACAAAGACGCGATAAAATTATAGAAGACACATTGGCCTCCATACCCGAAGAAACTAACGTTAATAGGCTACGACGGGCGGTTGTAGACAGTATGAAAGCCGCAGGGTTGCAAGACACTACCTTAACGGAACCTGAGTTCGAGAAACTAAAACGTGCTTCAGGCATAGTAGAGGCGCTTCAGAAAGAAGATGCCGACGCCCAAGCAGAACAACAAGCGATACAAGCCGCTGATATAGAGGCACCAGAAACACCTAGCAAGGCACCTTCTGGGCAGGGCCAAGTTACTGGGCAGAGAGCCGCGAACGCTCGTGCTCGAAAAATGATAGATAGTGTAGTGGAACCTAAACCATGGGCGGATATGACCTTAGTGGAAAAGACCGGCTTCGAAGACCGCGTTGCTGAAGCTGTAGTAACGGCAATGCCCGATGCCACTACCTCCCAGAAACAAAAAGCCTACTTAGACCGCGTGGTTCAAGCAGGGAAGTCACAAAGACGCGTTAGTAAACGAGTAAGAAATATTTTCGCGGGGAAAGTAGTACCAGCTAAACCTGCACCGGTTGCTAAGAAAGAAGCACCTAAACCTGCACCTAAACCTGCACCGGTTGCTAAGAAAGAAGCACCTAAACCTGCACCTAAACCTGCACCGGTTGCTAAGAAAGAAGCACCTAAACCTGCACCTAAACCTGCACCGGTTGCTAAGAAAGAAGCACCTAAACCTGCACCGGTTGCTAAGAAAGAAGCACCTGTTAAGACTACTAAGCCGGCGGCGAAAGCTCCTACCCCTAAGAAAACGGAGTCGCAGACTAAAAAAGAGCGGAACGCTTCACGGGGTGTAAGCGTTAATCGTACGGGCAAGAAGAACGAACCTGCGGCGGAAGCACCGGTTAGGACAGAAAGTGATGTAAAAGCCGCGGCTAATAAGGTAACTACGCAGGACTCTACTGCCTCGGCAAAAGAAAAAGCTTCGTTTGATAAGTATATGGATGCCTCTGATGGTGATGTCGATATGGCGGCAAGAAGCATCGCGTTCGATTTAATGTCGGAAAGCCCAGAGCGCCAACCTAGAAAAGGGGCTCCAAGAACCGCTAAAGATAAAGGCAAAAGATTTTTCGAGGTAGATGACAACGAACAAAAAAACACTACCGATAAAAAACTCGCTGGGACTGGTTTCACGCGAGCGCAAGAAGCCTACGCCGCTGTAAAGAAAACCCCGTCCATGTCTGCCTTACAGAAGGCAGTGGAAAAATACCTTGCGGACCCACGCCTTAAAAAAGACGCGGAGTTAAGCAAGCGTAATGTGCCGGTCACTAACGACACCATAATCGTGGAGATAGCAGGGTTAGAGAACAAAAAAGAGCAAATAGAAGCCAAGTATGACAACGCTATGGATAAAGCTTCTAGCATGAAAGGAGAAGCTAAACGCGACTACTTGGCCAAAACAGTTAAACCACTAGAAGACCAGATAAAAGCGTTGGGCGTAAGTATTAAAAACCTACGTAAGGACATGCGCTCTAAGAACTTACCAGTTGACGCCTTACTAGAAAGCGCTAAAGCAGTTCCTTTTGGTGTACGTGCCTCACTATACAACGCTAGACTAGGCGAAGCGCTAACTAGGCTAAAACAAACTATCGTAGACCCTAAGCTAACCAGAATAGTCACCGCGCTAATAAACAACGTAGGCGACACTAAAGTAGTTGTAATGCGTAACCTAACATCGTCCGACGGTACTGACGTAGCGGGGTATTTCGACCCTACTAACAACACAGTGTACCTAGATGCCGTTGACGGTATGAACGCACATACGATTCTGCACGAAGTGCTACACGCTGTAACAAGTCAGACACTCGCTAACAAGAGCAACCCAACTACCAAGCAACTAGAGAAACTATTTGCCGAATCAAAAGACCAATTAGGTTCTGCTTACGGTGCTAAAAACCTAGACGAGTTTGTAGCCGAAGCGTTTAGCAATCCAGACTTCCAGAAGATGCTATCTCGTATCCGTCCTGACGGAACTGCTATGAGCGCATGGGGTAGGTTCTTAAACACCGTTGCTAATTTCATGCGTACTAAGCTAGGGATAGATGTAAAGGGTCCGCAGTCAGTAATGACAGAGATGGACAACCTCATTATGTCTGCTATACACCCAGCGCCTACTACACGCCCAGCAGGTGAGCTACTAATGGAGTCTACGCCAGACGGGGTAGCTTCAACGGTCGGCAGAAACATGGACAACCAGACCAAAACTTTCAACACGGTGGCCGAGCGTAAGAAGTGGGTAAACAAAGCCTCAGACCTAGTGACTTCTGTACCTGAAGCGGTATCTAACGTGTTTAATAGAGTGTTACAGATGCAGGGAGTCGCGGATATGGCGCAGTGGGCCGGCCTAGGTGACATAGGTCATCGCATGCTAAAAGCCTTTAACCGCTACCGTGGCGCACAAGAGTTAATGGAGAAAAAGGTTAACGGTATTCTTGGTCCGTTACTTAAGAAGTATAATGCACTATCTGAAACACAGCGTACGTATCTTAACACGTTTATATATGACGAAGATTTCGGTGCCACTATCTCGCAGGTTGACGTAGACAAGAAAGACATATCTGATTATAAAACGGACGAGCAGCGCGAAAGTTATAAAATGCTCAAAGAAGTGTTCGATAAAATGGAGCCTAGCACTAAGAATATATATCGAGAGATGCGAGAGTTCTACGACAACCAGCGCAAAGACGTTGAGAAAAGCTTAAACCGTCGAATCGAAGAGACAATGGAGAAAGCCGGTGCCGCAGGTAACAAAGCCTCTAGGGACAGACTTAATAAGAAGCTAATAGAAAGAGGTAGGCTAGAAGTGTACTTCCCGCTAGTTAGGGAAGGAGACTTTGTTGTGGCGTACGAGATACGTGACTTCGGCGGTTTACCGACTAATGTGGTTAGGCAGTTTGACAGTCGTGCCGAGGCTAAGCAGTTTATAGAGGTGCTGAAAAAAGATAGCGCATATGTTCCTGACACTGTTAGAGAGCGCAGACGTTCTAACGAGTCCAACAAAATAAGTGATGTGCCGCCGACGGCGTTTATGTACGATTTGCTGAATGAGCTAAAAGATAGCGGCGTACCTGATACCGTTATAGCGGACGTTATCGATGTCTACACAAATACATTGCCAGAATCGTCAATCCTTAACTCGTTCCGCAGTAGAGATAATACTGTAGGGTATTCTAAAGACGTGGGGTACGCGCTAGCCAAGAAAGGTTACCAAAACGGTACGCAGACGGTTAGGCTAGACGCAGTTAAAGAACTAACGGATTTAAAAACTGAACTAGCGGAGACGGTAGAGACTGAGATTGTAAACAACAAGGTCGAACCAGCAAAAGCCAAGTACCAGATGCAGGTTAAACAAGAACTGGATAAACGGGTTAACTTCGTTATAAACGGTGCCGACAACAAAGGCATGGAAGCGGTATTTAAGAATATCAACCAAACTGCGTTTGTGTTTACTATCGGCTTTAACATGGCTTCTGCACTGGTTAACTTGTCACAAGTGCCCATGGTTGCTTTCCCTATGTTGGGGGGCAAGTACTCATACCCTGAAGCAAGTAAAGCTATACGCGAGGCTAGCAGTATCGTGTTTGGTGCGCGTGGCGTAGCTAGGGAGGACACTGCCACTGGTAAGGCTCTAGCTAGGGGGTCAATAGCCCACGGCATAGAAGAATACTTCGACATTACCTTCGAGGCTTCTGGTGAGACAAAAATAAAGCTTCGCAAAGATTTGAAACTACCTAAAAGTAGAATGGACCAACTTAAAGGTATCGAACAGATGGTACTAGAGGCTAAAAAGCAAGGGCAGTTAACTAGCTCTTTCTTAAACGAAGCTCTAGGCATAACGGAGGGCGGCAAGGAAGTAGAGACGGGGTTTATTAATACCTTTGTTGCTTTAAGTGCCGGCATGTTTAGCCAAGCGGAAAGGTTCGGACGCCAAGCTACATTGATAGCGTCTTACAACTTGGAGTATAACAAGTTATACAAAGAGTATCGTGCGGACATGAGCGATGCCGATGCAATAAACCGTGCTAGGACAGAAGCCGCGCAATTTGCAATCGAATACACCCAACGCATAAACGGCGGTGCTACACTAGAAGCCGCATCTGGGTTATCTCAGCAAGGTATCGGGCGCGTAGCGTTGATGTATAAGAACTACGGCATCCACATGTATACCATGATGTTCCAGACAGCTAGGAATGCAGTAAAAGAGCTATATAAAAACGACCCTACAAAACGCAAAGAAGCCCTTAGGCAGATTGTTGGTATACACGGTACGGCACTGTTCTTCTCGGGAGTGTATGGGTTGCCGATATATGGCTCCGTCGCGCTTATTTACGACGCGATGTTTGGTGACGAGGACGAGGACGACTTCGATACGATTGTACAAAGTCATATAAGTCAAGGTTGGTTCCGTGGGGGGGTTAACGCCGCGCTAGAAAGCTTCGGGGTAGACATAGATGCCGGTGTGCGTATGCGCCTCACTGACTTAATATTGCAGGGGAACAAGTTTAACCCGAATCCTACGAACGAGGAAACAATAGCAGGTGTCTTCGGTGGGGTTGGTCTAAGCATATACAATCGCATAGATAGAGGTGTAGACGACCTGCAAGAAGGTAACTACCGACGTGGGTTCGAGCAACTAGCACCTGCCGCATTATCTAATATCCTTAAACCGTTCAGGTACTCTGGAGAAGGTGGTATACGAACGCGTCGTTATGACTTAGTACACGATGACTTGTCAGCAGGAGAGATAGCATCTCAGGTTATAGGGTTCGCTCCAGAAGAGTACTTACGTAAGCAAGAAGAAACACGTAGGTTCAAACGAGTCGAGGAAGCTATAAACAAGAAGGCTACTAGTCTAACTAAGAAGTATTATGTTGCTATCCGCATTGGCGATTTGAAAACGGCTAGAGAAACCGCTAAAGAGATGGTGGAGTTTAATCGTCGTAATCCGCAGTTTGCTATAACGCCAGATAGAATCAAAACCTCTATGAAGGGGCACATAAGGACTTCAAACGAGATGTATAACGGCGTGAGCCTTTCTAAAAATATGCGGGAGTATCTAAAGCAATTTAACGAAGATACTCTTGGGACTGTTATGTTCGAAGACCGGTAGTAAAAAGACCCCCTTGCGGGGGTCCAACCGGAGACAAACAAACGTCTACTAGGGAGGTGTGTTCATCGATTGGGAATATATCACATTGTTCTCCAAAAACGAACACCAAAATACCCGCCTTCTGCACGTATACTATAAATAACCTGCCAACCCTCTTGCTTAACGTAGCTTTTTACCTGCTTGGTAACCATAAACGCATTAATGCAGGGTATAAAAAAGGAAGTCCCTTTCCCAAAGTCACTCCATCGGATGGCAAACTTTACCCCGTCAACCTCTATAAAGTGGTTATGACGCAGGGCTTTGAGAATCTGCGTCATTATGGCTCCACGGTATAACTAAAGTGCGGCTACTACCCAAGTCTAGTTTAGTGCCAGTACCAATTCGGCACGTCTTTATCTCGCTTGACGGGTACGCTTCACGTATGTCAGTGAGAAGACCACGGTAGTTAATCTGCCTATCTATGCACCACTCTTTAAATGGCCCGCACAACAAGAACAACCTGCAGTTATCTGACTCGTATCTGCCCAGTATCTTCACTCTAGCTTTCTCGTCTGGTGGGATAAACGGCGTACCGTTCTCCGAATCTGAAGCGTCACTATCGTTTCTCACCTGCAAGAAGTTACTAAAGTTCTCTGCTACGTAACTACTTATCACCTGTACACATCCTTGCTTCATGTCTACTACGTTTGCCTTGTTTTCTTTTAGTAGTATCTGAATAGCGTACTTCATAACGTTTTTAGGGTCGTAACTTAAAAGTCCTAGTTTCTTGCATATGACCAAAGCCGCGATAGCGTATGTTACTTGTGCCGACCAAAACCTATTTGTAGCGGATAATTCGGCGCGGGTATCAACAGCCTCTTGTACTTTTGATATTATCAAGTCGGTCTCAGTAGGATTGTTTATTACCCACTGTATAAAAACTGGACCTGCTACACCGCACGAAGTCTCTAAGGCGTTTCTAAATTTCAGTGCAATCTTCTTGTTGGTTGTGTCGTTCTCGGCGTACTGCCGGTTTACGTGCATCTCGATAACACGCTGGGCTTCTGCCTCTGGCGACGCTTTACCTCCTCTACCGCAAACTTTATCTAGAATGCTGTTATTAGCAGTGGTGATACAGAAGAACGACCACCTGTCCCCCCTAACACGTTCCTCGTTGGCGTTGCTGTTCATACGGCTTCGTTGCTGACCACTGGACATCTGATATATGATTTGTGACGCTTCCTGCGGGGTTATGTTAGTTATCTCGTCTAGGATAAGCGGTATGTTGTGCCACACCTCAGAGCGGTTCATCTTAGATGCTAGCGTGTCGTCTTGATTCATAACAAGTGGGCGAGGTTGCCCCCATATACTAGCTATCGCTTCTACTATAGCCGTCTTACCTATCCCTGAACCCTTACTATATAAATGCAGTATAGAGGCGTTAGTAGCATCGCGTTCCATTAGTACTGAGCCGAATCCGACACCCATACAGTATTGTTGCTGTACGAATCTAGGGTCGTCCCAAAACTTTAAGTTATCTACCCACTTATCTAGTGTACCTCTAGGGTCGAAGTAAGAATTGTAAGGTGCCGTTCTGGGCGAAGGCAGTGCTAGTTCTGGTCCGTTTTTTGTATAAACAGTTTCGCCCAAAACGAATTGAGTGCACTCAACACCTTGCCACCCAAACTGGCGTATAGGTTTTTTAGCCATAGCATATTGTTGGTAATGGTCTACCCAAGCCATGATGTATCTCCTAAGTTCTGTCTGGTTAAGAGATAGTATACCCTTCTTAGCGAGTTCTTCTCTTAACTTATCCGCAGACGATACTTGAGCGTTAGACAATATAAAGGTCCGCACACCGTCTTGCGGCATATGTACTCTGACTATCAACGACTCCTGATGTTCTATAGGGTCGTATGTTCTATCGACTACGTAAAGTGTATGCTTGCATACCACTTTGAAGTCTTTGTTGCCGTCTTCATCTACCTCAACAGCGTAGACACCTCCCTCTTTTCCGTACGAGTAACCTCTAGGCGGGCGCGGTACATTAGCAGTTAGCTCATGCAATACTTCGCCGTCCTTGACTAACTTGACCGTTTCTTGGTGGCTTTCGCCGTCACCGGTTTGTTCTAGTTCTATTAACTGGTTACCAAGTACTATAGGGGATTTTACTTTACCTTTATTGGGGCAACCTTTGCATAAATCAGGATTAAGGTTTTCAAACATGTCGCAAGTATACGGGCCTTTAGTTTCGTCAGCCTTCTTCTTTGTCAGCTTCTCTGAGTAATCAGGATGCTTTTCAGATACTTTGCGTAGCGCTACACTACTATCGACACACCTTACGGCTATAGATAGTGCACCTCGCCATGTAGGTTCATCTAGGTCTTTACTGTCAAGTACCGCGTTTCTTAGCTGAGCGCACCCTTTGCCCTTCTGTGTTTTCTGCATTATGACTTTAAAGGATGATTCAGTATTGCCGCTTAACTTGTCAGATAGTGGGTCTTCTAGCCCCGCAAACGCCGCAGGGACTATAAACTCTGGCTCAGGTACGTACGAGTAACCTATCTTAGCAGAGAAGTCTTCTAGGCTAATTCTGTCGGCCTCAGGGTCAAACTGTAACACCCTGCAAGGTACGGGGTCTTCGCCTTTATGGTTAAACGTACCTGCTATCCGCATTACTCTTGCAGAGTCACTGGTTACCGCAGGGTCAGCTTTAAGCCCATGCTGTACGCATAGACCTTTTAGTTTAGTAGCTACTTTAGTCCAAGTGCTACCGTCAATAGCTTTATCCAGTAACCAGTAAACGTGTATGCCCCTACCCGAATCGATAAGAGTAGGTTTTGGTAGTTTAGTTACCTTACAAAAAGCCTGTAGTTGCGTCAACGCCTCTTTCTTAGAGCCGAAGTCTTTGGCATCCAAGTCTAAGAAGAAAGCTTTTATCTCGTGTACATTATGTTGCTTTCTATCGCTGTCGTCTTTAAAGCTAGCTACCCCACAATATAAGTCATACCCGTCGTAAGCGTCTAGCGCTTTAAGTAGTCCCTCCACAGTGTCGTGGAAAGTCTGTCTAGGCCATTCTTCGTTTTTATGTTTTGCGAATAATGCGTATAACCCGTTTGTCGGCAGTAGCGTCCTTATAAAATTTTCACGGTTCATTGCCATCCCCTGAAGAAAAAGAAAGGAACCCCATTATGGGATTCCCATAACGCTTACTCGTCCCAGTCGTCAATCAGACCGGCAAGCTCGTCGTCTACTTTTACTTCAGGCTTTTCAGCTTTCTTGCTTACTTTCTTAGGTTCTTCGATGGCTTCTTCTTCGTCATCTTCTTCCTCTACTACTTTGGTCTTAGCAGGGGCTTTCTTAGCAGGGGCTTTCTCTTCCTCTGCTACACCATCGGCTTCTGCTACACCATCGGCTTCTGCTACGGACATAGTGATAGCGTCTTTTACTTCCTCGGAGTCGCGTAGCTCAACAACTCGTGCGAGTTCAGTTTCAGTAAGCATGCGGTTAGGTTTAAAGAAGACTTTAGGAGTATCGCTGTCTTCATCAAAATACATATCCGTGACCACTGCAATAGCAGGTGCCTTGTGGGTCTTAAGCATTTTGCCATACGCTTGCATAGGCATGTGACCGCTTTCTGCCGCGCCGAATACAGATTTGGCAGGTAAGCTTAGTTGATACACAGGTATCTTCTCTTCCTCTAACTCGTTATCGAGCACTACTGCTAACTTCTGAGAAAAACGACATGCGGCGCTTTGACCTTGGCCAGAGCCTTTTATAGACATAGGGCAGGTCTTACAGTTGTCTGACTGCTTCTGAGACGCAGGTACTTTCGGGTCAGGCGATTTGCTATCCGCTGACCAACAAGTGGGCGACGTAGGGTTATCTGAATCGTAGTCCCCTGCATAATATGTACGTGATAACTCCGCGGCATCTACGATAACTATCTGTAACGCATCGGTACGGGCGTTACCTACTTGCTCACCACCTAGCTTGAGGCGGAACTTACTACCTTTTAGGCTGATTCTACGGTAATCTCCACCGCCGCTACCTGCCAACTTATCCGTAGTTTCCTGCAAAGACTTAAATAAGTCAGAGCTTGCTAGAGCTGTGCTAATGTTCATTAATTCTTTCATTGTTTTACCTTATATGTCTTTTAGTTCATCGTCTTCTAGGATAGAGGAAAGTTCCTCGTCCAAACTTTGGTCTTCTTTCAGGTACGGTACACCACGCGATTTTGCATCTAGCTCCGCATTTGCTTCTCGCAGTCTGCGCTCAGATATACCCGCTTGGGTTTCGTCTACACTACTATCCAAACTTTGTATGATAGCATCGGCAAACTTAGCCCGTTCTTCGGAGGTCATCCCCTCACGCGATTTGTAGTTAAGCAACGCATCCTCTATAGCACGTAAATGGAATCGGTATGTTAAACCGACACGTAAGTAGGTGCTGTCAGGTATTTTATCGGCGCGTAACCACTGGCGTATCGTTGACGTAGAAACACCGAAGTAATTAGCTAGTGCTTCTATCCCAACGTATGGACCGTTACTCATTTTCCTTTCCTTACTGATACTTGGTATTCAGAAGTTATGTTAATAAAATCAGGTGCGCTACCCTCTAACTCCTCCTCTATAAACTCTTTAACCGCAGTTTGGTTTAGGCGTTTCTCGTAGAAGTGTTGCGCATCATTGTCTTTGATAAATGCATTCATCTCCTCCCAATCGTTAGTCCAGTAACGTGTTTTAACTGTGCGGAAGAACGTGCCGGCGTTTGTTTTTACGCTATCTACGCCATTTGTTTTGCAGAAACCTAGAAGCGCGGCCTTAACTTTATCTTGCTGGGCCTCTAGTTTTTTGTCTTCTTCAGAAAACGCGGCTTTTAGTTCGCTACGTCTGTCGCGTATCTTGAGGAATACTCGGGTAAGTTTTTCGGGCAGTAAGCCACTGTCAGTACTGTCAGTCATGTTAATCTCCGGTTGGTTGAACTTGTAATATAATGGCTAAACTTACGCTAGTCAAGTATTTCTTTGTAAAGGTCTACTAAACCTGTGTGGAAGTCTATTCTCGTATCTAACATTGCGTAATAACGTCTTTCTACGTAAGACCCTCTTAGTTGAACTATGGTGCATTTGCTATCTTGGCCCGGGCGATGAATCCTAGCGTTTGCTTGTAAGTACGTTTCTAAACTAGGTGTCGGCCCCCACCACACTATTGTGTCTGCGGCAGTTAGGGTAACACCGTGTGCCGCCGCCTGTGGTTGGATGACTAAAACTTGAGGCGTATCGGAGGTTTGGAAAGCTCTAAAAATCTCTGAACGCTTAGACGCGCTTACCTCTCCGGATATAATATCGCACGATATTTTGTCCTTTCTCAGCTTCTCCACTACCAAGTTGATACTGTTTTTAAACGGCACGAAAACAATGACTTTCTTGTTTGCCTCTTCCATAACTTCCTTTAGTGCTTTGTATCTGGGGGTAACGTCAAACTGTAACACCTCTCCTTCATCGGTGTACACAGCACCTAGGCTAATTTGCATCAGCTTAGCAAGCTGGATAGCGGCATTCCTCGCGGTGACCGCTTCCCCCGCTGCAGACATAACCATTTTGTTTTTGAGCACCTTATAATATTTGTTTTGCTGCGGGGTCATTTCTACGTCCCGCGACGTAATCGTAATCGGCGGTAGGTCTAAGCATTGGTCTTTGGTGAACCGGATAGCGGGTTGTAACACGTTATGTATTGTATCCCTAGCGTTGTGTTTAGGGACCCATTTAAACTGCGTGATTTTCTGCATGACCATATCTCGGAACTTGCCGAAGTATTTTGGTACAGAGCTAGGGTCCATCATCTTAGCCAGTCCATACGCATCTACGGGGTTTTGTGCCGCAGGTGTACCTGTCATCATCCACAACCATGTATCTGGTTTCACGAGGCTGTTGAGAGTTTTCCACCGTTCGGTCTGCGGGTTTTTATAGTGGTTAGCTTCATCGATTATTATGCAGTCGAAACCGCCGGCGGCTATGTCGTCACGTATAACTTCGATGCCGTCGTAGTTGATTACTACGTAGTCCGTGTTTAAGGCTAGCACTTTTCTGCGTTTCTCTTTAGCGCCGTGGGCTACCTCTACTGTACGGTGCATGGCGAACTTAAACATATCATCTTTCCACGCCGACTCCATGATAGATAGAGGGCACACTACGAGTACCCGATTTATCCTACCTTGTTTTAGTAAGTAGTCGGATGCCCATATAGCGGAGGCTGTCTTGCCTGTCCCTTGTTCTGATAACAAGTAAGCACGTGGATTAACAGAGAGAAACGCCGCAGTCTTTACTTGGTGTTCGTAGGGAGTCATGGCAGAGGGGAATTTGTATCTGCCTTCGATTGGACTAGGTACGTCGTAGCCTAGGTTACGTAGTACCATTATTTCTTCTAAGCCCCAGTGGACAGCGACTTTATCGCCCACTATCCGGCTCTTGGGGATTAAGTTTACCACTTGTTGGGGGTTATCGACCTCCAACAAGATAGCTTTGTCGTTTAGTATTTGCATATAAATCCGGTTGGTTATGGGAATCCCATAACAGTTATTTTTTATTTTTGTAGTTACGTGACCTATTCTTGCTAGGTGGTTCTAAGAACGTGCCGTTTTTATTACTACCGCCTTTGGATAAAGCTTTTTTGTGCGACACATCTTTGCCGTCACGTTTAGGGGATTTACTAACAACACGTTTGCCGTTTACGGTTTTCGTCATACTGCCTGTATGTTTCTTATCCACAGCGCGTCTAGCACGTTGGCGCTCCATTCTGCGTTCATGCTCCTTAGAGCCTTTGGGCGGGTTTGGTTGAGGTTTTCTAGCCATCAGTTGTTCGCTCCATTATGAATACATTCCTGCACTGGGCAGTGGTTTCTACACAGGCCCGATTCTCTTGTGGGCCACCTGTCTAGCTTATGGGCTTCGAGCATCTTCTTGTGTTTGGCAATCCATTTAGACCAAAGCTCAGAGCGTTTTATTTTCTGATACTTCTTACGTACTAACTCGTTACACTTAACGAATACTAACCCGCCACGTATCTCTTCTACTTCGGGGTAGCTAGCAAACACTAGTAATGCCATAAGCTCTAACTGGTCAGGGTCAGCATACTTAGCGTTTTTGCTAGTCTTGTAGTCTATAACCCACGCAAGTTTTTTGCTCTTGTTGACAACCAACAAATCGATAATGCCACGAATCCAAACTTGTTTCGAGAAAAAAGTGCAAGGTACTAAGTCCTCAGTTATGCCAAGTTTAATCTCAGCGAACTTGTTACCCTCTTTCTTTTTGAGAGCGTCAAGAACTGGTCTCATGTACTCGAACTTACTAGGTATCGGGGCATCAGAGATTACGTAGTCCTCGGCAACTTTATGGGCTTGCTTGCCATATAAGGTATCTACCGACTCAGTGAATGGGTACTCGTTAAGGTGCTTCGCATGGTAGAACTGCTTGGGGCACTGCTCGAATGCTTTTATATGACTGTATGATGTTGGGTATATTGCCCGTATATTAATTAGTTCGTTCACTTGCCCACCTCTTTGCACATTGTTTAGTTATTGCTTTCGTGTTGTCGCCACACGAACCGTAGTACTTGTGATAGCCTACATCGCAATCAAGCGGTAAGCCTTTCGCCCACGCAGGTACATGTCTTAGACAAGTATACACGTAATACGCACCGTCATCTGCTTCTTCTTCGGGTACTAATGCGACCATAGAATCGTGCACGGTTAGCGCTACGTGGTACTTTTTACCTATCAGTATCATCTGGTCTGCTATAACGAGCTTAGCTAGGGCTTGGCATGCGTTCTCTACTACTTTACCGCCGTAGATTTTCTCTACTCCCTTGCGGGTTTTGACTCCGTACTCCGGCCCGTAGTCACCCTGCGACATAACGTGTAACCCGTTATAGTACATTGGTAGTAGGTTAGGAAGTATAAGTGCCTTGCGGTCGGCATCTACATCGAGTATGCCTATCTTACCGAACGAGACTTCATCACCACGGCATAGGTATTCTATTGTGCGGTTAGCTTCGGCCCACATTTTCTTGATATTGAAGTTACTTGAGCGGTAGGTCTGCACAATCATTCTAGATTCGTCTAAGGGTATGTCTACGTTACCCATTGCTTTTATTTGTGCTTTAAATCGCTCAGCACCCATACCATAACCACACCCAAGAATAGTCATCTTACCTATAAATCGTTGGGCTTCGGTAACTTCTTCTACGGTAACGTTATATATCTTAGATGCCATCAGTTTATAAACATCTTCACCTCGGGCGAAAGCGTCTACTAGGTCTGTCTGCCCTGCAAGCCACGCTACAATACGCGCTTCGATTTGCGCTAAGTCGGCCTCAACGCATACGTAACCTTTAGGTGCACGGATGGTGTTCTTTAACTTCTTACCATTGGGTCCACGGCTCGGTAAGTTTTGTAAATTAATCTTGTCCTGCCCAGACCACCGCCCTGTGTGAGCGCCGTAATATTTGATTGGTACAGGCAATATGCCTCGCTTGGCGATACTTATAAAGCGTTCGGCACGTGATTCCTCAAGCGTTGACTTGTTACCCAGTCTTGCGTTTGCCAATGTCTGAACTCGGTCGTCATCGTGTTCGAGTAGTGCTTTAAACCCTTCGTCTGTTCTTGCAAAGGCATATGCTTCTTTCCCTGTTTTAACACTTATTTTTGTCGGCGGCTCTATGTCTAACTCTCTAAGCAAAGCAGCAAACTTGTTGTTGCTCATAAGGTCTTTCTTATCGACACCGGCTTCTATCAGTAAGTCTTCTTTGCGTTTAGATACATCGTGGAGGTGCGATTCGAGGCGTAGTAGGTCAAGCTCTAGCTTTGGTTGGATAAACATGCGGAGTGTTAAGTCGATAACCTTTAACTCCTTAATAGGAAAGCCTCCTTTGAGGTACTGCATAAACAGTTCATAGGTAAGCTCAGCATCGTTAATGCAGTAGTCACCATAATTCGACAGTCCCAACTCCGTGAAGTCTTTTCGTTGCATCCCTATAGCGCTAATAACTTCTGTGCCTTTCTTCTTACCTAGTCGGCGCTCTGCTTGTTTGGCGAGTGATGCGCTCACGTGTACCCCATCCCATGCACGGCTCATACACATAGTATCGGCATAAATCTTCGGGCGGATACCGAATACCCAGTAGAGTATAGCACCATCAAAAGCGGTGTTTTGACATACAAGTATTGCGTTATCCCAATCAAATTCTAGCAAGAACACTTGCAGTTCTACGTGGTCACCGCTTGCCCACTCCGTTTCGCCGTCATTGACCTTAACGCCCACTCCGATAACCTCAAAGCGTGGGTCGCGTATGTATTCTTCTGTGGTAAGACGTGACAGTGAGTACTCTTTGGAGTAAAAAGTCTCGAAGTCTAACGTGATTTTAGTCAGCGCCATTCTTAGTTTCCTCGTAAGTACTTAACCTAATTGCGGCGAGTTGCCTTACCCTACGGTTTGTATCGCTCTGTAGCATAACCACGGAAGAGATGGGCGTGTGCTTGTGCACTGCCGCTATGCCCCTATGCATGTCGTTTCCGTTTTGTGCGGCTTCAACTAATAGACACTCTGTTGTTGCGGTATCGCACATCTCTAAGAGTACTTTAAACTCAGACAGTGAGATGTTATCAAGCACAAACTTAGTATCGTCGTAGGGGGTACTCTGTCCCGATACCCCGTCCGTGATTCTTCTTTCTACCTGTTCATTATCTATCCGTCCATACACGTGCGCGTTGGGGTAATCGTGGTAATCTTTGTGCGATATAGCCATTACTCTACTCCAAAATCAAATTCTAACTGTTGTGGGTTGGGGCTTTTGCCTAACAGATAATCGCGTACGTACTGAACGCTATCTTCGTTGACTACCACTGCTGTGCCGCCACACTCCATAATTTCCTGTAAGTTCTTAAGCTGTAATGCAGTGGGTTTGTTCTTACCTGCCTTGCACTCTATACCAAAGAATTTACCGTAGTAACAACCTACGATGTCAGGCACTCCGCTTCCACCATAACCGCCAGTAACGGGATAGAAGTAATAGCATCCCATTTCTTTTAAAACCTTGACTACTGCGTTCTTTACTTTTTTCTCTGGTGTCATCGCCATTACTGTTCTCCTGCGTGAATTTAGTTGCTATGTTTATAGGTCATCAAAATCGTACCCCTCAATCCTGCGTAGCTCCCGCTCTAGTGCAAGTTCGTCTCTCTTTCTCTCGTTGCTTACCCTGCTATTACAAAGGCTTCGCACTGCCGGCGGTACGGGTGGCCTTCTTGGTTTAGGGCGCTTCTCCTGCTCTTGGAAGTTACGCTTAGCTAATGCCTTACGTTGTTCTTTACGTGTCGCCATAACACCTCCTAACAAAAAATTCTACTGAGTAGTACTAACAGTAGTACGATACAAGCAACTGCAAGTATAGTATCTATTAAATCCCAGAGTTCCCCTTTAAGTCGTTTGTTCATCGGTCTTACTCCACATATATGCCCTGTTGCCTACACCCTGTTTGTTCTGAAACGCAACTGGTTTATACCCTCTAAACTCTTTCTTGAGCCAGTAAGACTGATGCACTGTTGACACCTTCACACCTTCTTTATCTGCTAACTGGTTAGTAGTTAGTAGCATTGTCTTTCTCCTGTGCTTGCTTGCGTAACTGTTTAGCTTGTTCGATAAGCGCATCACCAATAGTATGAAAAGCTGTGTACGACACTTCGGGAATATTAAAGTTATCTAACGCTATCGCCTGCTGTTCTAAATCTCGCTTGGCTTGGTTGGCTTCAAGTTCTTTGATGCGTTTAAGCGCCTGCTCTGCTAAGTCTATACAGCAAACTGTCCTAAAAGATTCCTCTCCACTTTCAATTTCGTAAGCTACTTCAAATTGTGGGTAGTCTAAATCTTCTGGCCAATAGCTAGCTAACGTTTCAAGTTTGTATTTTATGTTTTCGTTTTCAGTCATTTGTTTAACTCTCTCATCCTAACTCTATCAACTAATCCGAGTTTGTCTTGTGCTTTGCCTAGTATTTCTAAACCGAGTCTGCCAAATGCTTCACTATCAACGTCTAAATCGTCTTGGGCTATAATTATGTCGCACAATTCTTCGTAGCCTGATAGTTCGTCATGTAACTCTACGATGTGGCATTTGTATTTTTCGACTAGTCTTTCAAGTTCTGTGATGCGCTCACCGAGGTCCACTTCATCTTCAAGCTCTGCTTGTTTAAGCTCTGCTTGTCTAAGCTCTGCTTGTTTAAGGTTTTCGGTGTGCAACTTCTTACCGCAAGAGTCACATATCGTACTTGATAACGTATTGTTGTGTGAGGTTCCGCATTCACGACAAGGTAGATGTTTTCTAGTTGGCTTTTTCATTTGCTTTCCTTTTCAGCTGCAAGCACTTTAATCAAACACATGCAAAGTGCTATTTGAGGGTTTTCGTGTTGGTAGCTATCTGCAAACGACTCAGCACAGTATTCACCGTCATGTGGTTCAAAATTCAAACACAATTTGTTATCAACAACTAACGGCATTAGCTGATTCCAGTTTTCGCAAGGGTTGAACTCTCCGTACTTTTCTATCACTTCGTGAGGTTCACCATGTGCGCCAAGTTTTGTTACTGTGCTTATTAGCTCGACAACACCTTTAGTCAGTAAGTAGTCGCATGGTAAATACAACTCCGCTATACGCTTGTTAATTTCGGGGTTAGTCATTCGCTTTTTCCTTAAACACTAAATCGCCATTCATTATCGCGTTTTTAATAGCGTTAAATTCCCAAGCGTAATATTGAGAATGTACGTAAATACGCATACCACTGCGGTAGTCATGCTTTTTGCGGTCAATAAATCGTTGCGCCGCTTCTTTCGTAAAATGAGCGTTGACATACTTCCAGTCCTCTGCCCAACCACTTATCGTTAAGTTATCAACTGTATCTAAGCAGTCCCACTGTTCACTTTCTGACATCTCTAAAAATGGAGTTTCGAAATCATTTAGCCCGTAATGCTCTAAATATTCGCCATCACTTCCAAGCATGTCCACAAAAGAATCCATGCTGTAGTAATTTTCACAATTTTCATTGTCATGTATGCACTTTTTATCTGTGTAATCAGGCATCAAACCCTTAATTAAAACTTTGCTTTGTACAACAAAAAGTGCATCAGATGTGTAATGCCAGTCAACGCCTTCACCTTCGCTATGAAATGTTAGCCTTTCTTTAAAATCAGCAAAGGTTTTTGCATCTAGCTTTGAGCCGTTATAAAGCGTTTCTAGTTCTTGGTTATATTCATTCATCGCCTTCATCCTCTCTCAGTAACATCATCACTAGCACAACAAAAGCCACGATGATGCCTAGTATTATTAAAAGTTCGGTGTTGCTCATAGCCCCACACCTAGCATTAATTTAATCTGGTCTGGGGTGTAATTTGATGCGAATTTTTCTGCATCGCTGCGACTTTTAAAACCGAACCTGACGTAAAGGCAGGAGTAGTAACCTATAAAAATTTTATCTTCTTTTGTGTTCCAAGATAAAAAATACAAGTGTGGACCACTCTCAGTAGCACACGCAAGCGCGTATTGTAGTTGTTCATGCTCTCTAAAACGTTTAGCGCTTTTTTCGTCGTAAAATGCCCGACCTTGATTTAGTGCGAAAACACAAGCGCCTGTTAAAGTAGGTTGGTGTACAACTCCATCTGCAAATGCAAAAAAACAATCACCTCTATACTCAGGGTCTTTAATAAGCCCTGTAAGCGGCTTGGCTTGCTTTTGCTCTAAATCAGCAATAGCCATCTCGACCTCAGCTAGTGAATTTCTATGTTGTTGTAGTTTGTTTTTAAGTTCTTCGATTTGGTTGTTCATTTAGTTCTGCTCCTGCGCTAGGGTATACACACCTTTATCGTCCACAGTCACTAGACCGTAACGTCTCATTACAGGGTAGGCTTTGGTTAAGGTGGACTTAGTTGCAGGTAGTTGCGACTTGTCGTCGTAGCCGTGCTCACGTATGGCGCTAAGTAGCTGAGTGTTGCGGGTCTTGTTGTTTTTAGCGCTAACTAGCAGTTCTATCAGCTCGGGGCATAACATTAACCGCTCTAAGACGCGGCGATACTGATAAACCGTCTCGGGGGCTAGGTTCTCTTCTGCACGTAAATATCTTGCCTCGACTTCTACGCGGTTATACCCTGTTGCTTTAGGCGTTCTTTGAATGGAGGGGTAAAGCTTATCTGGTAATGGTTGAGCTAGAAAGGTATCGCCTGATGTCTCACTCTTTAATTCGTTTACAGTTGTTTGTAATGTATCGACACGGTTAGTTAACTCGGTCAGTGCTTTAAGAATTGCGTTGCCTAGTGTATTCATTGTATATCTCCGGTAAGAGTTTTTAGTTAATTAGTTGTGCCCCTCTGTCGCCGCAAGCGGGGCTACTTGCTATTCAAATTATAAGACTTGCATATTAAGCTTATCTGCCGTCCTCCTCTCAAAGGAAAGAGTGTGTGGAATACATGCAATTTCCACGCGGTACGGTCAGGGCTACGCATACTGCCAGACGCGTTATGGGAATCCCATAACAGTTTATGTTTTTAATACGACCCTTAACTTAAACCCGTTAGCCTCAAGGAAATGGGTAAACTTATCTATGGTCGGACTAGCCTTACCTGTTTTCCACGCATGTGCGGTCGCGTACGCAACCCCCGCTTTTAGACTCATTGCATGTAAGCTAGTGTCAGTGTGCTCTTGTATTTTATTTAACGTGTCGGGCACGTTGGTGTAAATCATTATTCTTCCTTAGTACTGGTTTCACGGTTGTGTAGGCTATGTCAGTACTTAATATACACATAGCCGTTATAGTTATCAATAACTTTATTCGCGTATCTCAATAATCGCATTACCGTCACGCGTCATCATACCTACACCTTCTACGTACTGACCTTGCTCTGTCATAGTAACTAAAGGTATGTTGTCTTTTATATGGTGTGGTAACTTGTCATAGTTAACCGTAAGCACTGCGACACGCTCGTCATAGTGGTATCGGAAGCTTTGTACGCTCTCGCTAATAGGGCACAACCGCACTACCATATACATATTCAACTTATACTCGCTACCCACAACTGGTATAACTAAATCGACAGCGGGTGGATTATCAGTAGCAATTTGTTCTAGCTCTTCGGTCAACTGTATTATCTGCGCTACTGAATCTCGCACATGCGGCGACTTAAACATATACCCTGCTTCATACAAAGTAATAAGTTCGTATTGTAACTCGTCAGTATGCCCAGTAGTCCCACCATATAGGTCACCCCTAACCTGCCTAAGCTTGCTTGCAGTGGGGTTTATTATCTTCCCCCGTGCGTCATTAAAAAAATAAATCGCATTGTCTACTAGGGAGTCTATACTACGCGGTTTAAGATACTTAACTGCGGTCTTAACAGCCGTAGCTAAATCCTTTGAATCCTTCAAGAATCTCTCCCCTCGTTTTTTCATATATCTCCTAGAGTGTACGCGGTATACTTCCTTATATTTGTTCGGGCCCGATACCGGCGTAGCTATTTGTATTTCGCCTAGCATCTCAAACTGCCCGACCGCGCATACTTTTAAAAACCTACTGTTCCTACTTGCGACATCCACAAAGAACAGGTCTCTGCGCTTGCGGTGAATAGCCTTGGCAAACGCTAACAAGTCATGGTGCTTATCTTTGTTGCTGTATATGTCAATTACACCCTCGTCTATAGTTTCTTTTACATATCTAATAGGTAGCATTACTTAACCTCCATTTTTCTTTTTAGTCCGAACACCCAGTTAACCCAGTCGTTAGTCTTAGCGCTTATACTCTTGCTGTTGCTATGCGAATTTATGTGTACGGCAAGGCTCTTAACCACTGCCATAAACGCAGGGTGCTCTGGGTCTACCATAACTTGTTTGTATACCTCACGTAGCGCATCGTTAGGTCTAGTATCGCCTTCTATCATGTACCGCACCTGCCAACTATTAATCGGCTCTGACGGTGTTATAAGGTCGAACACAATCTTAACGTCCTCGTCGTAGGGAGTTACACCTGTTATGTCTAACATGCTAGCCAGTGGTAGGGCTTGCTCTAAGAACGGCTCATATATACGCTTAAGCTCTTTTTTCTTCTTAGTATCTACGCGCCATAACATCTGACCATACTCCTTGGCAGGGTTGCTCCACTTGCCGTTGATGCGCGTGAACACAAGCTGTTGGTTTTCTTTAGACTGCAATGCACTTATGTCTCGGTTGGGACTGTTAAGGTCTATTAGTCCCACCAACTTCTTAGGTAGGAACGTGTTACGAGGCAACACAAAGTTACCGTGCGGTGTATTCACATACTGGTTAGCATTATAGCTTGGCGTCCTCCAACCTCTTGGTAATGTACGGTCTAAGAAATCCATACGCGATATTGGGCTCGGTGGATAGATACCGTGCTTTAGTGTATGACGCACGGTCATAACTTCTTTGCCCCGCTTGCGCTCCCATATAATAGCGGCGGTTGCTTCGCACATCTCTAGGTAGAAGTCGTACTCTTTACTGCCTACCTTACCCTTGGTCTTGTAGTCGTGCTTTACTAACGACGATATAGTGTATAGCCCTTCGCCGTCATGCAGTAAGTACTTGTTGTCGTTGACTTTGATGATGCGCTCGTACTGTCTGTTGCGGCAGTTGGTCGGGCGAACATCCTGATAGATTGCATACTTTCTGTGCTCGGGTTCACGTTTACGAACTGGCGTGATGTCGTCGTATAACTTCTCAACGTCTGCAAAACAATCTAGTGGTGTATAATATTTAGCCATTTTATTTTCCTTTGGTTTAGTTGTGGTTATGGGATTCCCATAACGTGTTATGTTGTATTACTTTACTACTCTGCTAGAAATCGCCATCGGTAATTCTTCACTCATCTTTTACCTCCCAGTATATTTCTGCCCCGTTTACCCATGTGGGCTTGCAGTTGCTATCCGCAGGGCGGTACTTCTTGCATATATCTACAG
>Ga0307933_1000555_pt1 | contig 34395 bp, 23 predicted proteins | sample OrgLakmetageno88_FD_201811 | JGI IMG/M metagenome (GOLD analysis project Ga0307933, IMG submission 201811) | Saline water microbial communities from Organic Lake, Antarctica - #88 | ecosystem: Environmental > Aquatic > Non-marine Saline and Alkaline > Saline | place: Antarctica: Organic Lake... | reverse complement strand
AGTTGATCCCCGTGTAGTCATCGACCCCACATAGAAACGCACGGCGCACGCAGCGGGAAATACAGTGATACACTCCCACCTGGTCTACATCCACGACTGTTTTTCGAGCAATTGGCATCCTTAGGTGTCTTTTTGTTCACCATACGGCTATCGGTCAAGCATTTTGAGCAATTGATGTGGGTATCCTTTAAATTCCAGCAATTGATGTGGGTGTCCTTTAAATTCCTACGCGTATCAATAAACCCCGCTGGATGGTGAAACAGCTTACCCGCGCCAAAGGTCACATAGCCCGCTTGCTGAAAACTCAACTGCAAGGGCGTAATCTCCGGATGATCTTTAAAATACACCTGGGTGGTATAACAACCCGTGGTGGTGGCATGGCACCCCGTGAAAATAGCAGAACGCGAAGGCGCGCAGAACGAGCCTGCCGTATGCGCATTTTGAAACGTCACCCCTGCAGCGGCTAGGCGGTCCATGTTTGGTGTGATCGCCTGCGAATACCCCATCGGATTGATCCAATCACTCAGATCATCCAATGCGAAGAAAACGACATTCGGCTGTTTGGCTGCGCCCGACAAGCCGGAGGCCAGCAATAGGCCAAGGCCAACGATGAGGATACGAGGTAAAGCACTTTGTTTCATCACTAATTCTTTGTTCAAAAATAGCAAAGTTCGCCGACAATGGCACCGAACTTATTGAGTAATCACAGCCCATGCCGAACGATACAGTTCAAATGCATCCATCCATTCGACACCCTCCTTCGGGAAAGTGCCCAAAGTTTCTGCAAACGCATTGAACCAAAGGTCCTGGCGAAATAATTGCATCTGATGCGGATTCACACTTCCGTGACGAGCCACGAACTCAGGCATCACCATTAACCCAAGGCGCAATTGATCGGCGCTGCCCTTGGAGGCTTGCAACCACTGAGTGTAATGGGCGAGTTCCGCTGTATTGGGCTGACGACCGAGCATTTCCTCAAAAGCGGTATTGACCACACCCAGCACCTTAAACTCGCCATACCCATAATCGCGGTAGCCTATCGTGTTGCGCGGTAGATGATTGCAGCGCAGCAAATGTTTAAGATGGCGCTCCATCGGTTTAAACTCTGCTTGTATGGTGGAATCTGATACAAGCGCTGGATTATAAACGAAAGCAATCGGCTCATCTGGCGGCAACTTCTCATTCAGGCCTTCCGCGATCCCCGAGTAGCGCGCCGTCGAACGATTACCCGTCACTGTAAAGTCCTTTACCCCACTCAGAATAATCCCATAGGCCGCCGCATCGCCGGAAATCAGATTCCCCGTCACCGAGCCCCCGACAAAAGTAAACCCCTCATTACTAGGCACCCATGGCGTGGCACCTACTGGAATCGCCATGTGAATGCGGCTACCACGTGCATCGATCCAGTTGTCCCTCAACGCAACCCCACGGTAATCAATCAAAGTAGGATCGTCTTCAAACGCCCAATATTTGAGTGGATCGACCAAGTTGAGACCGCCCAGCGCTTCTCGTGAAATCGTCGCCACCACATTTCGCTCCGCCACACTGCCAGGCGCACCAAAGAAGACCAAGGCCACATCCGTCGCATCGAGCATTATATTGTTCCGCTCCATGGTCCGTTCCGCGGCACACGAGATACCATCCCCCCAAGCGAAGTCGTCGATATGTGGATTCTCTAAACCTTCACGACCATTACCGCGCACATCCGCGCCCGCTCCGATGAAAAGATTATTTTCGACGATGATATCCGAACCGCCTTCATGCACCTTGACGGTCGACCAGGTCCGAACCACCATAAACACGCAGTGCCGCACGATCTGCCTCTCCGCTCCCTTGCCACCAAAGAATACCAATGCCTTCCTGCTGATTGATTTATGTAAAAAAGATAGTCGGTAGCGATTCCCATCCAGAATCAACTGCTCCAGAATGATGTCATCCATATGGTTGCCATTGATCAGCTGTCCTAGCTCAGCTCCTGCGATGCGAAGCGTGGCAAAGTCCGACATATCCTCCGGATTTAGTGTCGCGATTCGTTGCCCCGGCTTCTTAAAGGTCAACGCTTCCGAGATCAAGTAGAGCTGCCCGGGCTCCAGCAATAAGTCAGCGCCCGAATCCAGCACCGCCTGCAAATCGGCACCGACGGGAGTCGCTCGATCCGCAGCATGGGCTAAAAAGGGCAGACAGAAAATACGCACCCAACCCTTCACCTTTAAGGGCGCATCGCAAACGCCACTGGCTATGGGGGCGTCGATACTAGTCCTCGCCGTGGCGATACCAAGTCGCTACAGCACGACGGAATGATGTCGAACCCTTGCCTCTGCGCTCCGAACTCGCGGGCTTTAGGGATTCATAGCCCTTCCAGATGAAATGCCTTTTGGGCAGGTAGGTATTACTTTGCGAATCAACTTTTGTCTTGATTTCGTCTGCTCCATAATACACTACTTTTTTTAGCCGCCTTTAAGCCCCCTATTATTATGAAATCCTTCTACGCTCTCTTATTGTTAACTCTCCCGCTGCTCGTTCAGGCGACACCCAACGTCATTGTCATTATGGCAGACGACCTAGGCCCGGGCGATATCGGTTTTTATCACCGAGAGCGGACGGGAGAGCGCGAACTGATTCCCACGCCTAACATGGACCGTATGATCGCCGAAGGGATTCGCTTCACGCGTGCGCATTCGCCGGCATCGCTCTGCGCGCCATCCCGCTTCAGTATGCTAAGCGGGAATTTCCCTTTTCGCAACTACAGTCCTTTTGGAGCTTGGTCGCCTTCGAGTCGGACCGGGATCGACCCGAAATACACCACTTCCGCGAGGATCGCCAAAGCTGCCGGCTACCAAACTGCCTTCTTCGGAAAGTGGGGTCTCGGTGGGCAAATGTATGTGAATGGAAGCGATAAAATTAAGAAAGGTTGGGGGAAAGACGATATTGACTATAGTCGCCGAGCCAAGGGGCCAAATCAATATGGCTTTGATTATGCCTTGGAATTGCCCCAAGGCATCCAGAATGAGCCCTTCGCCTATTACGAAAACGGGGAATGGATGAAATTAAAGCCCGACTCCGAGTTGGTGCTCCTTGGACCGCAGCAAAGTATGTATGATATCTCGCGGAAGCATAAAGATATGGTTGCCATCGGAGACTCCAACTGGGACCCACGCGATGCCGGTAAAATTTTAGCTTCGAAGGCTGTGGAATTCATTGAGAACCACAAAGCGGAGCATCCTGATAAGCCTTTCTACATCTATTATTGTTCACAGGCCGTTCACATTCCACATACGCCGCCGGCACAATTGAATGGCGTGAAAATTGCCGGCTCCACTTTAGGTGTGCACGGCGACATGGTTCGCGAATTCGACGTCCAAATTGGAATGCTTCGTGCGGCTTTGCAGGCGAATGGATATGATAAAAATACCCTACTCATTCTCACGTCGGATAATGGTGGCTTGAAGGCGGATCCAGCAATGAGTGAGCAGGGCCATGACCCCACCAATGGTTTGCGAGCGATCAAGGGCAGCATCCACGAAGGCGGACATCGAATTCCTTTCGTAGCTGTCTGGCCCGGAGTGATTGCACCTAACCAAGAGTCCGATGCGCTCATCGTCGGCCACGATGTGGTCGCAACTTTGGCCTCGGTTTCCGGCCAGCGCATCGACCGCTCAAAGGTAATGGATTCGCAGGATTTAATGCCTTTATTCTTGCAGCACAAAGATGCTACAGGACATGATGTCATCGTGCATCAGAGTTCGGTTCAAGATCATGCCAACTACGCCATTCAGGAGGACCATTGGAAACTGATCATGCGCGCGCCAAATCGAAAAAACCTCGTAGGCCTTGAATCAACCGCACTGTTTAACTTAGCCAACAATCCCAATGAAAATGAAGATCTGAATCTTCTCAAGAACCCAGAGTTCTCACGCGTCCAGAAGCGCCTGTTCGATCGATTCCTACAGATCAGAGAGAGCGGAGAGCCCACGGTGAGAGATTAAGTTTTTTTAACCAGCTTGACTCAAATAACTGTGAAACCCCCTCCGTCTGGCCCTTCCAATGGCTCAGGGCAGCGAGTTTGTCGATCTGCAGACCGCGCCAAATCTCCCTCATCAGTATCTCCTTATAGATGAGTTGGGAGAGGCGGATGTTTGCGATGAGATATGCTGTCTCATGCGTTGCCGGAGGTCTGCGTGATGATGGCAAAGCAATCTTAACCCATCTGCAGCGTGCTGTTGCTAGACACAAGGCACGGAGCATTGTCGACACAGCAACACCGATCCCCTTTCCGACTCTCGCCCTTCCTTGTAGCCTCCAGCGATGGCGGGCAGTTAATGCAACGTGCCCTTAATCGAATCAGCACCTGCTTACCAACGCGGTGTCGGCATATCCTTCACCCATTCTTCGAAGATGCCCTGCAGTTGACGAACTCTTTCAGGATGTTTTTTTGCCAGATTCTTCTGTTCAGAAAGATCATCCTCAAGGTTGAACAACCAAGGATCCGTGCCGCCTTTTGTTTTAAAATGACGCGTGCCACGGACGGCATCTTTGCGCATCACCAACTTCCAGGGGTAATCGAGAACGGTCGAAGTCAAGCCTTCGTCGTTGCAGTCCCACCAGCAGAAGGTGCGTTCAGCCAGCGAGCCTCCCCTGAAAAGAGGCTGCAGCGGCACACCGTCTAGGTCGCTCGGCACGGGCCCGTCCGCTGCGCTCAGAAACGTAGGCAACAAGTCTAGAGAGATCACTGGCTTAAAAACAATCGAACCTGCGTGAGCCACGCCCGGCCACTTAATCACCATGGGGACGCGGTAGCCTCCCTCGAACGGAGTCCACTTATGCCCCCGCAATGGATCATTGTTCGAAGCATTTTTCTTCGATCCGCCATTGTCACTCATAAAGACAACTATGGTGTTTTCCTCGAGTCCTAGCTCCTCTAAATACTCTAAAACTCGACCGATCTGGCGGTCCATGCCGATGACAAGGCCCATGTATTGTTGCCGCTGTTTATTAGACTCGGGAAACAACTTTCGGGCCAAAGCCAAACTTTCAGGATCTGACTGCAATGGCGAGTGCGGCGCAGTAAAGGAGAGAAAAAGGAAGAATGATTTTTCATTTTGCTGCGCCTCGTCGATAAATTCGATTGCAGCGTCGCCTTGGCTTTGCGTGACGTGCACAATGTCCGATTCGGGAAGAAAGACCCCATTCTTCTCAATCTGGTGATACGCATCAGGCGGCACCACGATTTTGATTTCTTTGTAAGGGAAGAAGGAACGCGAACCCGCCCGGATACCTTTAAAGAAATCAAAGCCACGATTATGAGGCGCGAAACGATCATCATAGCCCAGATGCCACTTACCCACGACTCCTGTATAATAACCCAAGCTACCAAGAAGATCGCCAGCAGTCTTCACATTCACGTCGAGCCCAATTTCGCGCCACTCTTCAGTGAACCAAATTGGATCAGGCTTCCCCCAATAACCCGGTAGATTATCGCGAAACCCATTGCGCTCCTGATAGCGACCAGTGATTAGGCCCGCCCGTGAGGGCGCGCACACATTAGCGGATACATAGGCTTGGGTAAAAACGGCCCCGTCCCGTGCGAGCGTGTCAATATGGGGCGTCGCTTTACGATAGGCCTCCTCACCATTTTGAAAGCCAAAATCGTTGTAACCTGCATCATCCGCGAGAAGGATGATAATATTAGGTTGCTTCGCTCCCTGGGCGACCAGAGCAGCAAGAAAAGTAAGGATTAGTAACAGCTTCATTTTAGTTATCGTATAAAGGGAGGTATAGAAATCCTAGGTCACTCTGACTGGAAATCTAATAGCCGGTCATATTTATAATTTAGAGAAAAAAGTTAAAAACACTCGCCGTCTATACAACCAACGAAGTCAGCCTCGCAGACTCTAGTTCGTTACGTAGTCTGGATCTACTTTCTTAGGATCAATCGGAAAAGTCTCCATCCGCACGCTGCCGTCGAGAAAAACGGCGGGCGTCTGATCTCCATAAGTGAAATAAGGGCCGTTACGCGGACCATCGGTAGGCATCGTCAAGAACACATCGCTCCATACTTGTTCCGCATCAAATATATATTTTCCCGCCACCGCGTAAATTATATTTGAAGCATCGTAATTAATCATATAAGGGAGATCACCATCATGCTTCCAAACCGAGAAGGTTTTGTTAACGGCCCAAGTCCATTGGATCGTACCTGGCTCACCCAGCAATTCATCCGGAACCGACGGATCCCGCATATTCGAAAGCGCTGCAACAATATCTTCCCAGGCAACTAGCCCCTCAATACTGGTCTGATTCGCCTGATAATAATAGGCGACACGAGCCATAAAATTTGGCTTCTTCGCCTGCGGAATCTTAAAATCGCCCTGCCCGTTGATTCGTCCTTTCTGATCCTGAGAAAACATCAGATTCATCATGCCCAACTGACGAACATTTGAAATCGCAGTCGCTTTCTTCGCTTGGGTTCGCACCGATCCAAGCGCCGGAATCAGTATCGCTGCTAATATGCCAACAATCCCGATGACGGTCAGCAATTCGACCAGAGTAAAGGCTGCTAAAGTTCTGGGGCGCTTTAAAGAAGGGTACAAATAAAAGTGTAAAGACATATCCCTACTTTGTCTGAATACTGTCTCATTTCAAGTCAATATTTTAAACTGACTTAAAAAATTAGACACTCTGACTTCCGACAGGATTCCTTCCCAAGTAGTAGTCACTCAATAAGATGGTCACACTTCCAACGGGACTTAAAGAATACCCCCTCCCCTACTTAAAAATCAAATGAATATCAGACATTATTCCTTGACTAGACGCACTAACAGCACTCAAGATCGATAATTCCTTTTAGGGGGCGTCCCCGTCTCACCCCACCCACACCCGATAAAACCCCAGCTTATAATGAAGCGCGCCACCTTATCATTCCTATTTACCCTGTTACTCTCTGTAGGTGTTCAAGCCGACGTGCTCATCGGCTGGCACACGCCGGACGCCTCGGGCACAAATACCGCGGGCAATGACATCACTCCCGACACCACTTTCATCAATATCAGCGGCGCACTCACCGGAGGACGCGAATTTGAGGTCGGCGAAGGCTCAGCGGATGATGACTATGGCAACGTCGCAATTCCTGGAACCCCAGCCCACAGCGGCAGAGTCAAGATCCGTCTCAACGATACGGTGGAGGTCAGTATCACCAACAACACCGGCTCCGATTTACAGCTCGACACACTCCACTTCGATTACTCATCAGTCTTCCTCAATTCACCCACCGCATTTACAGTCGAATACCGTGCTTTCGGCAGTTCAAATTCACTTGGAGACACGGATACGGTCATCCTCACTGTTGCTGGGCTTACGCCAGGTCAAGAGAACGGTAACGACTTTCCTGACTACGACGCCGACATCACGGCGGAACTCGCAGATTCAATTGTGGGCGATGGTGAAACCGCTCTGTTCCGCTTCAATATGACCACAGCTGGCTCAAACTGGACTGAAGGAAGCTTGGATAATATCGCCTTCAGCGGGTTCATCATTGTCCCCTCAAGCTCAGCTCCGATAGTCAATTTAGATGATCATGCCACGGACCCTGCAACCGACGCCTCGCTAGACGGAATCTCGATCGACAGTATTTGGACTCTAAATGCCGCACGCGGCGCTACCTACGGGATCGAAGACGACGCTGGCGACAAAGCCTTGTTGATGGACGATATCAATGACGGCAACGACGGCGAAATCGAATTTGCGACCCTGACCTTAGACACTCCAGCATCTTTTGCCAACGAACGCGTCGTCTTCGAGTTCAAAACGATTGCACGACGAGACTTCGATGATCGCGGCTATATCTTCGCCTTCAAGGACTCCCTAGGCAATGAGGCAGGACGCCTCGAATGGATCTCCGATTTGAATGGCGCTAAAAATGGTGTTTATTTAAATGGCACCGCCAACACTCCCGCCAGCGGCGACTCAATCGGCGATGTGACGATGACGGCCACTTCCGCCTGGTCAGCCAACTCAGAAAACCTAAAGCAGCTCAGCGTCACCTTCGACAACGGCAACATTTCGGTCGACTTCGATGGAGTAATCGGATCTGACGCCGTCCTTAACAGTGCCACTGACATTGCATCTATGCTCATTCTGAGCAACGGATCCAATACCGGCAACCGCGGCATCTACATTGATGATATCAACCCAAGGACGACAGCGGCGGCCCCCGCAATCGGCTGGCACTCCGGCTCCAGCGCACCTGACATTCTCACCAGCGGCTTGAGCACTGCCGTCCAAATCATCGGCTCTGGCTCTTTCGGAGCGGCACAGGGCTCGACCGACGGCAGCTACGGCACCTACTACACAAATACCCCTTCAGCCGCCGGTGCTTTCGAACTTTTCAACAACGACGTCTTGCAATTACAAGTGACGAACAACAGTGGAGGCAAAGTTCGACTCAACGATCTGCGCTTGGATTTCAATCGCCGTCTCGTAGGCTCACCTACCGATGTGAGCGTAAACTACGCTTCTGGCAATCTCGACGACAATACCATCGTCCTCGGAGCGTTGACTAGCCAAGCCGCCATTGAGTCTGATCTAGCCGACTATAACGATCTAGACCTTGAACTGCGTCAAAAGCTATTTGACGTGACCCTCGACGACGGGGAGTCGACCACCTTCGAAGTAACCGTATCTGGCGCATCCGGAAGCACAGCTGCCTATATCGATAACATTTCAATCCTCGCGACACTGACGAGCTATATCACCGGCCCCGCCACCCCGCCAGCTGTGGCTACGGTTCGCAAGCCTAACGTGGTAGTCTTCTATGCGGACGACCTCGGCGTCGGCGATGTCAGCGTCTCCGGCTACGCTACCACAGAAGTGTCGACGCCGAACATTGACCTCCTGGCAAGCCAAGGCATGCGCTTCACCGATGCTCATACCGCATTTGCCACCTGCGCACCTTCACGCTACGGAGTCCTCTCGGGCAGCATGCCCTTCCGTGGACAACGCTACAATGGCACCTTCCGACTTGAGCAATCAAATCAGTTTAAGGCAGGCCAAAAGTCTACCGGACACCTCTTCCAAGAAGCCGGCTACCGCACTGCGCACGTCGGCAAGTCTCACCTCGGAGGCGAGCTCTTAGATGCGACGAATAGCCGAGTATCGGGCACCGACATGAGCTCCGTCGACTGGTTGAAGGGCATCGCAGACGGGCTGAACGGCTATCTCGGCTTCACCTACAGCTTCATCTCGCACGACGGCGTGCAGGGCCCGCAATACGTGTATCACGAAAATGACTTTCCCGTTACTAATTTCGCGTATAGCGACACGACCAATACGTGGACTTGGTCGGCCGCCACCTCTCAAGCCTATCTCTTCCTAACAGACGTAGGTGCCTCAGATCCAACCACTGGCGTCATCGACCTCGACCCCAACAGCAATTCAGCATTGAGCGAGATCCTCCTAGATTCTGAGTATGGCAACGGCTCCGGCTCAAATATCGCCTACGGCTATGGCGATTTCGACACCACCAGGACCGGCGAAGTCTACATGCAAGCCGCGAAGAACTTCATCAGCGATCATATGGCAAACCATTCATCCGAGCCATTCTATCTGCACTACGCCTCACAAGCTGTCCATATTCCGCACACCCCCGACGTCACTTACTTTGATGATCCGGTAAAGGGCGAGGAAAAGACCAAGCACCTCGACATGATACGCGAGATGGATTTACAGCTCAGAGATCTCGTCGCCCACCTCACCACCGAAGGAGTGATCGATGATACTATCATCATCTTTACCAGCGATAACGGCGGAATTACGAAATCATTGGATGTCACCAACCAAAACGATCCTAGCGATACCGTCGAGCACGATGGTAGCGGCCCCTTCCGTGGTAATAAAACGAGCCCATACGAGGGCGGAACGCTCGTACCTTTTATCATCCGCTGGGGCGACGGCACGGCATCGGGGTCGATCATTCCTCCAGGCGTCGTTTGCGAGCAGGTCGTTAGCCAGATGGATCTCTTCCCCACTTTCGCTACCATGCTGGACTTGCCACAGCCCGCTTCACAAGCACGAGATGGCACCAATATCTTACCCTACTTCCTCGGGCAGACGATCACACCCCTGCGCGACCACCTGATCACTGGCGCTTCCTATCAAAACGCGTATCGTTTCAGTTACCGCCTCGGCGGGTGGAAGATCATCGCCGCCGACCCGAACAAATCTAACGCGAACTTCACTCAGTATTTTAACCCCACCCTTCCCGGCGCTGGCGTCGTTGAAATGTATCACTACGCCAGCGATCCGTATGAAACGACTAATCTAGTTGATGCCCCCGAATATGCTGACATCAAACAACGGATACTCGATTCCCTACAGGATAAGGTGGAGACGAACACTCGCTCCACCCCAGCCCTTGACTTCGATGAAGACGGCCTCTTCGACCACTGGGAAAAGAGCGTGGTCGGCAACTTGACCACCTACGATGCAAGCTTACTCACTGCCACGTTCGACTCTGACGGTGATGGCATGACCGACCGAGACGAGTATGCCATCCGCGCCAACCCTGCGGTATTTGACCCGATTACTTACCAAAAGGCGCAGCTCACAAACGCTGGGGGGCAAATGACGATCGGCTGGAATACCCAGTCGGGCCTGTTCTACACAATCAAGCAAAGCAGTGACCTCAGCACATGGACGCCTCTCGGTGACATTCTAGGCACCGGCGGCACCCTCGAATACGCCGTCCCCTCCGTCGACCCGAAGGCCTTTTTCCGAATTATCGTCGAATGAAGATGAATGCAGATTCAACCGTAGAAAGCAGCGGTGCGACACTTAAAAGTTTGATCACGTCCGACGTAAACGCACACAACGGTTTTTACAGGATCGCTTTTTCAAACATTTAGACGCAAGCAATTAGGACAATCCATTATACTATCAGACAAAAATCAAAATAGTATTTGACAAGCCCTAAACCCGTCCGCAACTTTGAGTCAGAGTCTAACTGTAACCCACCTAACCCACCTAACCCACCTAACCCACCTAACTAGATCATGAAAACGAAATACACACTCATCGCAGGCTTCGCATTCGCGGCCCTTCAATTCAACACCGCTCAAGGGCAGGAAGCGCTGATTGCTTGGGACGACGCACCAGAAACTGGTAGCAACACTCAAGTAGTTGACTACGCAGCGAATCACGTTCTCGTGACTGGGTTTACTGGTGTCGTTAATGACGGTCGTCAGGCAGTTGCCTTTCAAGGCTCTACTGATGGCACCTTCGGTTCTCTCACGATACCGGGTATCACAGTTGCTGAAAGTGGTCGTTTCGAGCTCAGGGATGGCAGCAATAATGCTGATGCCCATCTTAGATTGACTATCACTAACGGCACTGATTCTGATTACGATTTAGATGCACTGGTTTTTGACTTCGCTAGGCAGAATACCAATTCACCTACAGCATTCAGTGTAGATTATTTACAGTTTGCCAGTGGTAAATCCCTTGGCGAAAACAATGTGCAACTGCTTAGCGAATTGGGTCTCGTTGTCACCGATGCAGGTGAAGATTTTCCTGATTATTCTGCTAACATTGCCATACTTGATGACAACACTTTGGCTGCCGGTGAGTCAGCGGTCTTTAGTATCACTGCATCTGACTCGTCCGGATTTGCTCTAGCCCTTGTCGACAATATCGCCTTCACTGGCGCAGCCACAACCATCCCAGAGCCTTCCGGCTACGCGCTCCTAGCTGGCATGCTAGCTATCACGTCGGTAATGCTTCGCCGCCGCAAGTAGTTCGATTCGCATTTCCCCTCAAGCGCCCGTCTCCGAAAAGAGCGGGCGTTTTTTGTGGGTTTGTCGTAAGCGTCGCCTCAGCAGGTGCCTGCAGTGTGAGTGTGCGCTGGTTATTGCGATTGCTGGCTAAAGCATTCATTTACTTAGCGGATTACGTTTTTGCGCTGCAATAGGCTGGAAACGACTAGGCCTATCTAGCTGTCATTCCAAATTCAAAATGAAATACCTTAACCAAAACCAGACTAAAATCAAACATACATATCGACATCTTAGGTAACACGTGAAATCTTAACCTCTATTTACAAACCCCTCGCGCGACTACGCCCATTGCTGATTTACAAAACCAGAAACCGCAAACATGCACATACCCGCATCCCACAATTTATGAAGCGACTCCTCACTCTTTTATGCCTCTTAGGACTGCTGCAGCCCCTCAGTGCCACTCAGCCCAATGTCGTCTTAATCGTCTGCGATGATCTCAACGATTTCATTACCGACATGGACGGACATCCACAGGCGCTCACGCCGAACCTTAGGCGTCTCGCAGAATCAGGCGTGTCCTTTCGGCACGCCTACGCGAACAACCCGGTTTGCGCCCCGTCAAGGTCGAGCTTCCTAACAGGCATCTACCCGCACGACTCCAAGAATTTCTCCTTCGACAAATGGTATCAGAACCCAGTGCTCGAAAACAGTAAAACATTGATGGAGCACTTCAGTGATAACGGCTACTACGTAACTGGTTCCGGCAAATTGATGCACCACCATCTGCGAAAGACATGGCAGCATTTTGAGCACCAAGCAGACTATGGGCCGATGGCGTTTGACGGCGAGAAGCCGGTGGTCCACCCCTCTGTACCAGCGCCCTTTAATACTTTAGGCAAAGTGATCGGCACTTATGCACCGCTTTCCGACGTGCCCTTCAAAGACAGCGACAATCCTGATGCTGGCTGGGTCTATACCGTAAAGCCTGAAACCGGCTGGAAACCAACCTACAAAAAACTCCGCTATAGCAGCGAGACGGACAGAGACCCGACACCAGATGAGCGCAATGCGCTCTGGGCAGCAGACCAAATTACCCAACTCACCGAGCAAACCGATGATCAACCCTTCTTCCTCGCGGTAGGCTTCATACGCCCACATACGCCTCTGGTTGCTCCCAAGGAGTTTTTTGACTTATTTCCTCTGGATACAGTTAAAATACCGACCATTCAACCAAACGATTTGAGCGACACACACTACGTCGAAGCGCTTTCCAGAAAGAAACCGAACGGCAAATTTGAAGAGAGAAAGGGCTTCAAGCACTTCCGCCTCCTCAAAGAATCTTATTCCAGTCCTGAAGAGGGGCTGAAGGCGTTCACCCAAGCCTACCTTGCCTGTATCGCTGCGGCGGACGCCAACATTGGTCGAGTGCTCGACGCGGTGGACAACAGCCCCGAGCGCGACAACACGATCATCGTTTTTGTGAGCGACCACGGCTGGCACATGGGCGAAAAAAATTTCATCGCCAAGAGCACATTATGGGAAGAATCAACGCGTATCCCGTTTATCGTGCGAGCACCGGGCGTTTCGGCTGCCGGTCAAATTGCCGAGCAACCGATTTCACTCATCGACCTCTACCCAACCCTGATCGACCTGTGTAGCCTACAAGGCGACACACGTAAAAACAGCAAGGGTGCAGCACTTGGCGGCTATAGCATCCGCCCATTCCTTCGAGACCCTAAAAATGGCACCTGGGATGGCTCTGACGCTGCCATTTCAGTGATCTATGCAGGTGCGGATTCTAACAATAAACCAGAACGACAGCACTGGTCGGTGCGCACAGAAAGATGGCGCTACATTCATTATAATAACGGACAAGAAGAACTCTATGACCATGACATCGACAGCAACGAGTGGAAAAATCTAGCCGATAATCCTGAGTTCAAACAAGTAAAGAAAGAGTTGCAGGCGCGCCTACCCTCACCTGCGGGCATCTAGGCTTAAACCCTCATTGGATGACAAATTTATTTGATCATTGCCTTAGCTTTGTCTAATTTTCCACGTTCAAATAGCCCATTAGATCTGCTACCAAAAGAGCCAGACGTTTAAACCACCCAGCCGAATAGGGCATGGACAAAAAGACGCGTAACTAAATTGGCGCCACCAGGTGACCATCTGGAATCGTGCTTCCGTGAATGCGCTCGAGCAACTCGTTGAGCTCCGCAACCTTTTCTGGATGAGCGGCCGCGACATCTTCACGCTGCCCGATATCGGCATCCAAGTCATAAAGCTGAGGCTTCATCGAGTTCCCCGTTTCGACACCCTTACCCTCAGAAATTGGGGCGCCCTCATGCGGCGGAAGATAAACCCAGTTTCTCTGGCGCACTACAGTCTTGGAGCCGTAACCTTCGGTCACTAAATTCTCGCGCCCGACAGTATCGCGTCCCTCAAGAACGGCGCTCATGTCCAAGCTATCAGCCATCTCATCTTCGGGGACAACCGCACCCGCCATCGCTGCAAAACTCGCGAGGAAATCCGTGTGGCTGAACAAAGCAGGATTGTCCCCCGGCTCGGCACGACCCGGTGCCCGCACTATCATCGGCACGCGGGTGCCGCCGTCGAACATACTGTATTTACCGCCGCGTAAAGGCCCCGCGGGTTGGTGCTCCCCACATTTCGCGCTGGCTGCATCCTCGTAACCATCATCAAGAATCGGACCATTATCGCTGGAAAAGACAACAACCGTATTGTCATCCAGTCCCTCCGCTTTCAAATGTTCTAAAATTTCGCCCACACACCAATCCAGTTCGGCAATGACGTCGCCACGCGGGCCTAGCTTTGTAGAACCGACAAAACGCGGACATGGGATGCGCGGGACATGCGGCTGATGCAGCGCAAAATAGAGGAAGAAAGGTCTCTCGGTATTGGCAGAAATGAAATTCTTCGCTTTGCCGACGAAGATATCGGACATGGCTTCATCATTCCATTGCGCGGCTTTACCGCCGCGACAGAAACCGACGCGCCCCACTCCATTGACAATGGTGTCATAATGCTGCTGGTCGCTGTGCTTCATCGTGAGCAACTCTGGATTGTCTTTGCCTGTGGGCACCTCGGGAAAAGGATTCTCACCGCCATACACCACGTCCAACGGATCATTCGGGTCGAGATTATGAACTCGCCGACCCTCAACAAAGACACAAGGCACGCGATCGTTAGTTGCGGCCATAATGTAAGATTCATCAAAACCAACATCCAAGGGACACGGCCGAATCTCACCGTTCCAGTCAATGTTGCCATCCCCCAAGCCTAGGTGCCACTTACCCACGACCGCTGTTAAGTAGCCAGCCTCACGTAGGGTGCCAGGCAGGGTCCGCTCATTCTTACTGATAATCATCGGCGCATCGCCCGCTAGAATCTTCGCTCGCGGGTTGCGCCAGGGATAGCAACCCGTTAGTAAACTATGGCGCGAAGGCGTGCAAGTCGCGGCCGTCGCATAGCTATTGATATAGCGCTGACCCTCAGCCGCCATCTGATCCAAATTCGGCGTCGGTATCCCCGAAGCTCCGTAGCAAGCTAGATCGCCAAAACCCAGATCGTCGGCATAGATTATAACAAAGTTAGGCTTTTTCATGAAAATGGGGGGTCCAAGGCGCTCGAATACTAAAACACCAGCAGCAATAATTTTACTCTAAATACATACGTACAGGCAGGTGAATAAAAGGGAGATTACGTCGGCAGACCAATGGATAGATTGGTTAGTTGACTACTGCAATATTTTTCGTCCCATTTTTGTCTTATTAGTTAAGTTGAAGTATAACTTGTAGGGATGCTGCGAGGCGTGGGAACGCATGATTTCATCTGCGATGTTCCCCCTCACAGTGAGGATCGCTTGCATTTTTCATCTCTGCCGGAGATACTAGAATAGCTGCCTTCGATGCCATTGGAATTACTCTGGTAAAACGAGATTTCTTTTCCGTCAGTATCACACCATCGCGTATCGTTCGCAAAGGTGACGCCCTGAGCACCCGTCTTCCACCTAGATAAAAACAGCAAAACAATCCAAGCAGGAAATTAATTTTCTAAGCATTGTTTCAACACGCGAACGACATCATAAAATAGATTTAGGACAAAATTATTTTCTTTTGGCCGACTACGGGAATCCGTGGGCAAAAAGGGCTTGTCCCTTGTTCGTCAAAAGGGCGCTGAGTTCGCTCACTCCTCAGCACTCAAATAAGCGATACGATTGCGGACATCATTCCCCTTCTCCCGACGTATCTGCTTGGATAACATCTCTTCAGATACACCAAAATGATAGCCTTCGACGTCCTGTAGTACGGTCATTGTATTCAAAATGAGGAGTGCTTCAGCCGCATTCGACGCAGCCTTAAAACACGCGACAAGCGGCGCTACCGGATCACCTACACCTGTGAGGCCAATGTACTCGGCTGCGCGCACTCGGACGAGGTTCTCGGAATCTTCAAGAGACATCATCTTAATCTGCGGCAGGAATCCCTTCGCGGCCTCGCCGAAGCTGCTGCACACGATGAGTCCCCAGTAGCGATGCCACGGGTTGACAGAGTCTAATGCCGCTTCGATGCCGGGCTTGGCCTCTTCAAACAGGATCAAGTTGAGATCTGCAATCTCCACAAGCGCAGCAATCTCAGAGGCATTTGCTTGGCCAAATGCAGTCGGATTGTCCCAAGCTACATCAATCAAATAACTCTCAGGGTAGAAGCTTAGATCCGGCAGTGATTTCACCTTGTCCCGCAAGAGCGTGCGCATTTCTCGCAACTTTGCGTCATATTGAGGATTGTTCGATAGGTCATTTAATTCATAAGGATCCTCGTGCAGGTTGAAAAGACTCTCAGGGGCCCGAGCTTTAAAATACTGTGACCGCATCGCGCTCAGTTCACCCGCACGATACAAATCCGCCCACTCTTGAATGAGCAGTGACTTGAAGCGATACTTTGTGAACAACATATCAGGATTAAAGGGCTGATAACTACGAATGTATTTCCAATCTCCCTTGCGGAAGGATCTTACTAAATCGATTTTCTCATCAAAACGATCGGCATAGGCAAAAGTCTCGTCGCGCGCGTTCAGTTCGTCCAGTTCGACGCCAGCTCCAAGAAAAGCTTGTCCATCCATACCCTCGGGAACGGGGACACCCGCAAGGTTCAACACCGTAGGCCCAAAGTCGATAAACTCGACAAAGCCATCGATCCGTTCGCCTGCTTGCTCGGGAAAGAGATGCTTCCACTTCTCTGGCACGCTAACCACTAAGGGAACTTGAAGTCCACTCTCATAGAGAAAACCTTTCGAACGTGGGAGTACACCGCCGTGGTCGCCGTAGTAAAATATGATTGTATCTTCGTAGAGTCCTTCGTCCTTCAACTTCTGTAGAAATAGACCAAGTTCAACATCCAGTATGCGATGACGCTCCAAATACCAATCATGCGTGAACTGGCCCAAAACTGTATCAGGGAGGTAAGAATTCAGCGCGCTCGCGTCGACCTTGGGAAGTATCTCCATCGACTCACGCATTGCTTCGCGGTCAAAAAACATCTTCGATTCATGCGTCTCATCAAAATTCTGAACGTGAAAGAAAGGTTGGCTCGGCGCACGATTACGCCAAGTCGCTTTCTTAGAGGACTCATCCCAGCAGCCCTTGTTCTTTATTTGGTTGTAGTCTTCTTTCGCATTGTTGCTGCAATAATAACCTACCTCGCGCAGATAGGTTGGAAACATGTTCAAGCCCTCCGGCATCGGCACATGCTTATTTGCCCGATGGTACTGTGCTCCCAAACGCGGCGCGTAAGAACCAGAGATTAAGGTGCTGCGTGCCACCGAACAAACCGGCGCATTAGAAAACGCGTGGTTAAAGGTTAAGCCCTGCTCAGCAAGTGATTCTACCGTCGGCATCTCGGCACCAGCTGGATCATAGAGCCTCAAATAACGAGCTGAGTTATCCTCTGAGACGATCCACAGGATATTCGGCTGATCTTGATTGCCAGGCTTCACTGCCATGCCGATTAGATACGACGAACAAGTAGCGAGGAAAACACATAAATATGAGATAATTTGGGGATATTGAAAAGTCATAGAGCAGCTGAATTATTTAGATATGGAAATATATTCTGTCAGCATAATATCTTAATAACATTAGGTGACCTTACTACTACCAACAGGTTGATAAGTTATGATTAAAGATGCCGTGAAGCCGTTTTTTCACAAAGCCTTGTCTGCACTGATTGGCATACTCCAGGCCGCAGCGCCCTCCTTAATCAGTGGTGCTTCGTCAGTCGGAATAAAAGCACTGAGTCGACGCTTTACCTCTGCGTATTCTCGCTGATCGGCTAGATTTGACCATTCGTTGGCATCCTTCAGATGTGAATAGAGTTCTTCGCTACCGTCGTAGTAGCGGATGTAGCGCCAGTCAGCATCACGTACGGAATAATTACCTCGACCCCAGTTAGTGACGGCTGGTGTCGGCAAGCGGCGTCTGGTGTCTTCCAGATAGGGCGCTAGACTGTAACCATCTACATACTTGGGCGGCGTCAAACCAGACAGTTCGGCTAAAGTACGATAAATGTTAATGAGCGAAACACCGTCTGCAATTTCGCGGCCTTCGCCCGCTTGATGCTCCCGTGTATCCCAGATAATAAAAGGGACTCGCGTGGTTTCCTCCCAAAGTGCGAACTTGCGGAAATGGCCTTTTTCCTGGAGTGCGTAGCCATGGTCAGACCACAGAACTACAATCGTATTGTCCGCATACTCACTCGCTTCAAGTGCTTCAATCAAGCGGCCCACATTGTAATCCGCCCAAGAAATACAAGCCAGATAGGCACGGCGTACCCGATCCCAAGCATGATCCTTAATGAATCGAGCATTATCACCCTGCTTGATCATGCAACGCCCCACTTCCGGGATGTCATCTATATCGTTTTCAAACATTACGGGCGGCTCTACAGGATTTTGATAAAGATCGAAAAACGGCTTTGGCGCAACAAATGGGAGGTGCGGCTTAATGATGCCGACTGCGAGGAAAAATGGTTTTTCGTGCGCACGATCTAGGACCTCTACACCATAAGTGGTATTTTGGTAGTCGGTATTTTTTTCGTAAGGGCTCAGCGTCGGACCGAAGGTCATTTTCCAATTACCCTGAGTATAGTATTCATCTTCGTTTTTATCGAACTTCAGCGCTTGATTATCACGCTTAAAGAACTCGCTCCATTCACCATTATCCGTATCGCGTTTGTGATGAATCTTACCTGAACCGAAAGTCTCATAACCGTTAGCCATGAAGAACTCAGTCAGGGCTGTGTAAGGCTTGAGCGTCTCCTCAGGTATGCTGTCGAGATCGTAGAATACATAGAGCCCAGACTTATTAGGCTCAACACCGAACAGAACCGCATTGCGACTCGGCGAACATCCAGGTGCTGGGCAGTGGGCATTGGTAAAGTTGACTCCACGATTAGCGAGCGCGTCCATGTTTGGGGTCACTGCTTGAGGGTGACCTCCGAGAAAGCCCGTCCAATCGTTCATATCATCAATCGCAATGAAGACAATATTAGGCCGCTCTGGATCTGAGCGGGTTTTCGCGTCAAGAAACGGAACCGAGATTAGAGAGAAAAAATGGCTGACACAGTAAAAAGTTTTTGCTGATTCATAATAGTGGCTGAGGGGCTTTTAGGTTTGGAAATACACAATTGAGTGAGCAGGTAAGTCAGCTTATTGTTAATTTTTATTTTTCGTGTTCGATCGAATCAGACCCGTAGGATCTAATTCCATAAATTCACGGTGCACCTGCTTGATTTTAGATGCAAATTCGGGATTATTGAGCAGGTTATTTTCTTCGGCTGAATCTTGAGCTAAGTTATAAAATTCAAACGGCTGACCATCGACCTTCATGATAAGCTTCCACTCATTCTTACGGTAGGCCAGGTCGCCTTTCCTTTTGATAGTCTGGGCCATCTGATTCGTGCGGTGCGGCGTCTGAACCTCGCCAAAGAGCTGAGGCTTGAAACTAAGGCTATCGATTGCCTGCTCGGCGGGCACTTCGACATTCGCGACGTCTGCAATTGTTTTGTATAAATCCTGAATCCCAGTGAGACTTTCATAAGTCACACCCATCGGTATGCCGCCTTTGACCCAGCTCATAATCATAGGGATGCGATGGCCACCCTCGTAGACAGAAACTTTGTTGCCGCGAAAGCCACCACTGGCATCGTGCCCGAGCTTGTCAGAATAACCTAAGCCCCCATTATCGCTGGTGAAGATCACCAGAGTGTTCTCCAAGAGGCCACGCACTTCGAGCTCACGTATCAACTTACCCACAGTCAGATCGAGTTCGAGCAACATATCAAGATGATGTGAGGGTGTCTGGTCGAGAACAGGCGTGCCAAAGAAATCCTCAGGCGGTGAATGCGGAACGTGCACCGCCGCCGCACAATAATGCATAAAAAAGGGGTGATCCTCACCGCTCGCTTTATTCGACTCAACATGGCGATCCAAGAAGCCCATCGCACGAATCAACATATCAATCGCATAACTATTGCTCTCCCAATTCGGGACGCCCCAACCATCGTGTTTGCGGTTGATCGAAGAGAATCCGTTTTCGTTGTGATAATTACCGGCCGTCCATCTAATAAGCGTTTCAGGGTCCTCCACCATGACGTCGTTTTCAAAATAGGCATATGGATTGTCTTGAATTCCCGCAGGTGTCGTAAAGCTGTAGTCAAATCCCAGATCCTTGGGCCCTCCAACTAACGGCCTTGTAAAATCGAGTGTCTTCGGGTGGGGATGCCAGTTCTCATCAAAAGATGCACCTTCCTCGCGCGGTTGGACGTGTGCGCCGAGGTGCACCTTACCAAACATCGAAGTATTGTAGCCGACATCCTTAAGCATCTGCGCGAGAGAAATTTGACCGTTTTTAAACTGTGTGCCACCATTGTAGTTCCAAGTGCCGTAGGGACGGCGACCACGCCAGGGGTAGTTACCGCTTAAAAGGCTATAGCGTGTCGGCGCGCACACTGCTGAGGTAGAATGGGCGTCAAGGAAGCGCACCCCATTGTCGGCGAGGCGTTGCACGTTCGGCATCGGCACCAATGCCTCCGGATAATTCGCCGGGATATCACCAAACCCGACGTCGTCAGCTAAAATGATCAGCACGTTCGGCAAGTTCGAATCAGCTCGTGCACGATAAGCAGTCGGCACAAGCAATGAAACAAACGCAAAGATGTAGACTACTCTTTTGTTCATCGGATTTTTGATATAGGTAAACAGCATCGTCGATTTATTGTTTCGCTCCTACGTAGGCCCGTTCTGCCGTCAAAACATGTTCACGCAGTGTGCGCATTTTCACACCACCTGCCTCTTGTTTCCTTTCGGGATAGATGAAGCAAATATCTCTGAATTCAGGTAGTGGAAAGATACGCGTATCCATGCCTTTTTTCACCTTTTGATCAATTAAACTAGCTCCACGCACGCGAATATTGACATTATCTCGGTCAAATTTCCCAACCTTCATTTCAGCAGGCTTTAATTGGATACGATTACTCGCATCTTCTCCCATTAACAAGACGATGGGGTAAGGCGATAGATTCACAAATAAAACACTACCAACCGGAAAACGGTTTAAGTCGTCCTCAATCACTACCACACGATAGCCTATATTATTCGGCATAAAGATCAGAAGCGGGTGCTGCAATTTGGGAGATAATTGAATCTGCACGAGTGCATCAGGCACAGGTTGATCTGGAATATAGCTCCCCTTCGGTATAAAGACCAGATTTTGTGAACCGAGGTATTCCATAACCTTAGAGCGTCGACCACTCGGTGCTTTAAAGTCAAGTGGCCTGTCCGCTGACATGAGCTCCAGATCATGAATTGAGCCCGACAAACTGATCGCCCGTAAGCGAGCCTGTAGCAATTCTTGCGCGCCGAGTGAACCCCCGAGGACGAAGAGTGTTAATACAAAAACGATCTTCTTCAATTTCATACAACAATTTTTAGCATTTTCTATATTAAACATCATCGGGGCTTAACCAGCGAAAGTTGAGCACCTCAGCCCGCAAATTGCCATCAACGACAGCGTGATTACTAGCGCTAAACCATGATCTTTTCTGTTAACAGGCATCATAAATTAGAAATAAAAGGGGCAGGGTGAGAACACGCCTCCAGCACTGATCAGACCCCAGAGAGATGGGTTGGTACAGAGAATTCTTAGAGTTGAATCTTTAATGTCTGAATTTTGTCTGCATACGCAAGCCTCTTTATCAATCGAGGGCGAAATAAATGCCTAGAGTCTAGGATTATCTGGATTTTCAAGATCCCGAACAGATTTTTCATGAAACACCTCGGCATGTCCCGCACGAAAGAAAGACACCATTTGCGCGAAATCCGAGTTCACACGCCACGGACTGTCGCCGATTTCGTGGTCCCCAACCGCCACGAGCATCGTGTCGTATCCAGCTTTTGTAAAAGCGTTGCACACCCCTCCGTAGCGCAGATGCGAGGCCTGAATCACGATTGCTACGTCACTTAATCCGGGATAAACTGAGCGCATCGAAGCCCTAAATTCAGGCCGTTCCCAGTGCCCGGCTTGCGTGTCTCTAGGTATCACCATCAACTCACCGCCATAATCCTTTTTAATCCGCGAAATCAGGGCCACATTACGACTTCGCATTGCATTTTCATAGACCTCCAACGAGGCATACCCCTTCTCTCCCCACCCTCTGGTTTTCATCCCCTTGGCGGAGGTCTTCCACACTTGCACATACTTCTCCGCAGAGTGCCAGTCGGCTAAATTGATCCAACGCCAAGTTTCGCTGCGATCGACTTCAGCGAAACTTGACGTCGTAAATACAGAAGCGAGCACCACGACTGCCGTAGCCGAAGAGACAAAGGAGTAGCCGTAAAACTTCATGATGACGATTCATCCATCGCGCTTGACTACTTTTTCTTGTTCTTCGCCTTATTCTTGATCCACTCATCGGAGTGAATCAAGCCCCAGAATGCGGGATCCTGAAGATCCAAAGTCCATTCGTTCAGCATCGTGTCGAGTTGCTCTAGCTTTTCCGGATTCGAATGGGCCAAATTGTTTGTCTCGCCGATGTCATCGACTAAATTATAGAGCTGTGGCTTCGAATTCTTACCGGGAATCACGAGCTTGTAATCCTGATAGCGAACGGCATAGCGTTGTTGGTCAAACTTACGCAAGTAGATGGCTTTGTGCGGTACGCCGTCCACCTCGCCGGTAACGAATGGAACGAGGTTCACCCCATCCAAAGGCCGCCCAGGGTTCGCTGGGGCATTGGTGATTCCAGCAATTGTGCCGAGGATATCGAGTGACAAAACCGGCAACTCATAGACGATTCCAGCGTCAAAAATAGCCGGCCAACGCACAGCCATTGGCACGCGAAAACCACCCTCCCAGGCATCGCTCTTCCGCCCTCGAAGCGGAGCGTTGTCGGAAGCATTCTTATTCGAGGGCCCGCCGTTGTCAGAAAGAAAGAAAACGATCGTATCGTCATCCAAATTCAAATCATCAAGCGTATCAAGCAAGCGCCCGACGCCGTCGTCGACCGCACTGACCATCGCCGCGTAGGTGCGACGTTTCTGGTCTTTAATATGGCTAAAACGAGCCAAGTATTCTTCCGTCGCTTCCAGTGGCAGGTGCGGTGCGTTGTAAGATAAAAAGAGGAAAAAGGGCTTGTCCTGGTTGCGTTTCACGAACGCGACCGCTTCTTCCGAAAATTCGTCGGTTAAATACTTTGTTGTTTCAACAGTCTTATAGTCACGAACGATCCTAGAGAAATAACTTCCTTTCTCGCCCACTGGTTCAAAAATGTCAGTATCGATGAGCACCTCGGGAAAGTAGCGGTGACCACCGCCAAGGTGACCAAAAAACTCGTCGAAACCACGTTCGAGCGGATGATTGACGGGGTGCGCGCCCAAGTGCCATTTACCAATTATTCCAGAGTAATAACCGACCTGTGCAAGTGACTCCGCAATCGTCATCTCTTCCTGCGGTAAGCCCATGTTCGGGTCAGTGGGATCGTACTGCGGGTTGCGCTCAAAACCGAAACGCTGACCGTAACGCCCAGTGATAAACCCTGCGCGGCTAGGTCCACAAACAGGATAACTCACGTAAGCACTCGTAAACGTCACGCCCTCGTTGGCAATACGGTCGATACCCGGAGTCGGGATCTCCTCGCCTCCGTTGAAGCCCACATCTGAATAGCCCAAATCGTCACACATAATGACGATCATGTTCGGTTGTTTCGCGCCCTGTGCGGCGCTGGTTAAAAGCAAAGCACTTAAGCCCACTAAAATTCCTGCAGTCTTGGTCGTGTATTTCATAATATTTTTCTTTTTTCGGATTTTTACTTCAAAATTATTGGCGTATGGCGAGCTTGTCCAATTTGGTCATTCGCATGATCTCCACTTTCATTTTGGCGGCAACTTCCGGGTGTTGCTTGACGACGTTGTCCCACTCGCGAGGATCCATCTTGTGATTATAGAGTTCCTCCATGCCGTTGTTATAAATGATATAGCGCCATTCGGACGAACGAAGCGACCAGTTTTGGGCTGCGGCATTCCATCGCTCATTTTTCTTGAACTTTCCAGCCTTCTGGCCGCCGTAGATCATGCTGATTGCCGAGGGTGGCCCATCCCATTGACCGGCTTCTGGATCTTCCAAAAGGGAGCGCATGCTGAAACCATCAAGCGGCGCACCCTGCTGGTTTTTTCGATTGTCAGCTTGAATTCCGCAAAGATCGATCAAAGTCGGATAGAGATCAATAAGCGAAACTGGCTGACGCACTTCGCTGCCAGCCTTTGCGACGCCCGGGGCCCGAATTATCATCGGAATACGGGTGCTACCTTCCCAAGGGGAATGCTTAAAAAGAAAGTCTTTCTGCCCCATGTCCCATCCATGATCACTGATCACGACAATAATTGTGTTATCACGCAGATCGGAATTATCAATCGCGTCAATGACTTGGCCAATGTTCTCATCCACTGCATTCACACTGGCGAGATAAGCCTGTGTGAAAGTCAGGATCGCAGTCTCCATATCTGGATACGAAGCGAGGAGGTCACGGAAGTATCGAGGTCCCTTCATGTCGTCCTTAAAGACATCTAGATAGTGAGTATCCTCAGCATCTTGAGGTTTAATGACAGGCATGATTAACTCATCAATCGGAAAGCGATCAAAGTAGCGCTGCGGGACGTGCAACGGGGTATGTGGGCGAATAAATCCGACACCGACAAAAAACGGTTGCTCACTGCTGTCATCTGCGAGTTCTGTAATGCGTTCACTAGCCCACTTTGCATTTTTTTCGTCAGGGGTCAGATCCAAATTCTCTGGGTCAAAGTAATTAAAGGGCTTGGTATCATTCCAACCACCAGTGACCCAGCCACTCCCCGGTTTACCTTCGTCGGCATAAGGAACGTTTTCAAGCGGCCCATACGAGCCATCGACCGCGCCAATCGCATTGTAAGGCATGGGCACATCTGGATGCGCGACGCGGTTTTTTCCGTCATAGGCAAATGGACCGTAATCCGCGGTGTTTTCAAACTCGGTCCAATCAGATCGGCGATGAAAGTGCATCAGCTTGCCCGATCCTTCCACTCGATAACCTGCGTCCTTGAAAAACTCCATGAGCGTCTTCGAGTTTTTCAACACAGGATTATCATACCACTTCGCCCAAAACAAATTTCCTGAAGTATGTGCATAAATACCCGTGAGGAAACTGCCTCTTGAAGGAGCACACACTGGCACATTGCTATAGGCTGAAGTGAAGCGCACACCGCTATCCGCCAGTTTGGCCATGTGGGGCGTCTTCGTCTGCGGATGCCCGCCAAAGCCTTCGACGTAGTCATTCAAATCGTCGCAAACGATCAACACCACATTCGGTCGCGAAGGATCGGTGCTAGCTCCTTCAACGACAGCAGTGTTGAACCTGAAGTAGCTCAGAATGATGGGGAGGACCCACAGAAGACGAATCAATAGCGATGTTTTTATATTAGGTTTTTTCATATAATAGATAAAAGACAAGGGGAGGCAGGATTCGGCGTCATCTGAGAACCGAGATGAATCACACGGTTCCACGACGTTCTTCGAGAGCCCGTCGCGTTTCCCCCGCACGAGCCTTCGTGATCGGATAAAATGTTAAGATGCCGAGTGCGAGGGCGTTGGGAATCATGCCGCCGAGCACCATCACTAGACGCATGCCGAGAAAAGTGCTGTCTGACTGCGCACCCCCGAGATCGGCATCAAAGCCGACCATCACTAAAGACACTCCACCGATCAACATACTTGCGGAGATGGCTGTCTTAGTAACCCAACCGAAAACGGCCGCAAACATACCCTCGCGGCGTTCGCCGTGCTTCAACTCGTCGTCGTCGCAAACATCCGCTATCATCGACTGCATGACTGTGCCAACTGCGACCCAATAAAGAGACCCAAAAATTGCATCGAAAAAGATAAACTGGTGATTACCAGGGGTATATACGAACCAACGGATCACACCGTTGATAATCACCAAAATATAAACAACTCGAAGCGTAATCAGCTTGCTCGTCCTCTTACTAAACCAGAGCATGATCGGAATTCCGATGAAGCCGCAGACCGCATAGGACATGGAGAGATACCACTTCCACAGTGACCCGACAACGATGTCGCCATCGAACATATAATAAACCAGGAGGTAATAATCCAATGTGCTGCCAAAGAAGCCGGCAACGATTTGGAAAAGTGTCAGGGTGATCAAAACCGCAAAAGCCTTATTTCCAAAAGTTTGACCAACGGTCTTCCAAAAGCCGTTGCTCTTCACCGCAACTTCATCCCTCACCTTCGCCTTCGCCTTCGCCTTGTAATAACGTTCTTTGCCGAACAAACCTGGCATGACACCAAACAACATAATCATAAAGATCGCGACGCCCCACATCACCATTCGTATCGAACTGATCTGCGTGCTGAAGACCCCCCAAGTAAGCAAGATACCCGCAACTGGGATCAGTCCTTGATAGGTAAACTCCGAAACTTTCGTCCACAGCGTCACGTGCCCCATCACGGTCGTTCGCTCGTTATAATTCGGCGTCAACTCATAGGTCATACTGGTGAACGGCACCGCAAAAATCGTAAAGCAGGTATAAAAAACCAGCGACGTAATCAGGAACCAAGCCATGATACTGCCTTCGCTCCAGGTCGTCGGCACCATCCAAATCATACCGAAGGAGAGACCCATGAGAATCGCGCCAAGCACGATGAACGGGCGACGACGGCCATACTTGGAATGAAAGCGATCCGATATTCGACCCATAAGCGGGTCCGTAAACGCGTCCCAAATACGAGGGATAGCCAACGCTAGACCAAGCAGTGCTGGGTTGACTCCAAGAATCATATTAAAGAACGGCATCGCCGTGGCTTTTACTGTGGTGTTGCCGTGAAACATAGTCATCCCCCCCATGCCGACGAGTATCTTTTCCTTCAGCGGCACCACATTAGTTTCCTTGGTCTCTGTGGTCGTTGAGTCCGGCGCTGTCGTATCGGATTTCAGATCTTCGTTTTTAGTATTTTCTGGCATAGGGGATATTTTCTACCTAAAGGATAAAAAGAACAGGCGATCAGTCGCCAGAAGAGCGCAATGGATACATATTTTTCGAGACACCCTTAATTGCGTCGGTAAGTTCCTTAAATGCACGGTCCACGATACTGACGAAACCGATTCGGTAATTTTCGCCGTCGTATCGACCTGTCGTTGGATGGTCGGCCCATTTAAACCAATGCGCGCCGACGAAACTGGGGTGCTCCAGCGCCTCCTTCACGTAAATCTGATACAGCGTCGCTTGGTCTTCAATCGTATCACAGGTCACGAGTCCCGAGCCCCAAACACCGTGGGACGCCGTTCCGAAGTGAAACTCGCCGATCAAAATCGGACGATCCACCTCCTGGTCGGTGCGGACGTCCAGAATCGAATTCTTGTAAATATTGTAACTCATAACGTCAACGTGACGAGAGGCCGCATTCTGCACGATCACATTTTTCACATCGTAGACGTTCCCGTGGAAACGACAGCCAAGATAGAGGTGGCCAGGCATGAATTGCTCCAAAGTAGACTTACAAAATGCAAAATAAGTATCGGCATGAAAATCAACGAAGGCCTTCAAATCATCTTGATAAGCCTCATTGCCATCTCTATCTAACAGTCCGCGAATCGCGTTGAAACCTTTAAAGCCGGAATCCCAGGCAGCATTTAGGGCGTCAATATTGTCATACTTTTGTTTGTAAAGCTTCACCATCGCATCTTTCGCAGGCACAGAACTGTCCAAATCAATCACCTCGCGCGCAATCTGAGTGCCCCTGCCCCAGTGCAATTCGTTATCGATGAACACACCTAGATTCCACGGGTCTTGCCCATACGTTTCCTCAGCCTCCATCAGCTTCTCCAATAAGCTATTACGAAATTCGCGGGAAAAGGGATCCGGCACCTTGGTCAAACCGCCCAACTCCTGCAGCTTTGGGTGAATGATAATCGTATAGGGCACCATCCCGTGACCGAGTACTTCACTAACCGACCAAGCACCGGTTGAATTCAATCCCCAAGCGCGCATCCGCCCAAAGGTCACTTGCTGATTCGCAGTCCGCCAGTCTCTGCCGTATTTCCGATATAGGTTGCCCAAAGTGAAATCGTAGCCTCGGGTGTCATTCTCTTCGCGGAAAAACTCGTTCTCTCTCAAGTCAGGAAAAAAGCGTTCGCGGCCCTTGATCGGCGTCACTGCGCCGCCGCCGACGCCCGTTACACCGAGCGACCAAAACAAGTAACCGTCCGGACCCACAAACCACCATTTGCCGTCAACCTTCTTGGTGTAAAAATGGCCGGTCGCATCAAAACGCGGGCCGTCTTTCCAGCCTCCGTATTCACTGAATCCTTCGCGAACTGGATGATTGGTGAAGGTCTCTAGATCCCTGATCCCGTCCTCACGCAATTCCTCTCGATCGCCGACTCGACCTTCCCAGTCTTGTCCGACAAGCTGCCCCATTTCATCTAGAAGGGGTTGAGGTAGATCGTCAGGAGTGAGCTGATCGGTTGTATAAGCGCCCGAACCGAAAGGGCTCGAAAATACGACAGTTCCACCTGGATTCACCCCCTCCCAAGAAATTGTGACTTTAAATAAGCGGATATTCTCGTTATCGAGATAACGCCAGTTGCTGAAATGCCCCCCGGGGAGTCCGCGAATACGCCCAAAGGTCTTCGTCCATGGATGGTCTTTCGGAAAATAATCGCGCGTTAAGAGCGCCCTAACCCCACGGGCTTGGCCCGGATGCATCAAGACACGTGAGCTGGAATACCGATCCCTTAAAGTCGGGTCACTTTGCACCTTCAGCCGTAAATCCAAGCGCCCTGTGCTTTGATTCTTCACCGTCGCACCGATGTGTGAAAACGCTGAGACGTCCAATGGCTTATCATCGAGGACAAAGGTTAGGATGCCCTGCCCTTCACTGCCCATAAGCTTCATTGTGTAACCGTTGCTGCCCTCAGATGCGAGGGTCCAGTCACCAACCACGGAAACTTTAGGCTCACTACAGCCCGTCGACAGAATCGCGGAAAACGTAACAATCGAAAGAAGCTTGGCAGAGCTGACTTGACGGAAAAAATGGGCAATCAAGGGAGTCATAGGAGATAAAAAATGCAGGGTTAAAATGAAGGGATCATTATAAAAATTAATCTTGTCTGATTTTTGTTGGAATGCGCAAGGGAAAAGTAGTGAGTGAGTGGTAAATCACTTATTCGAACAATTATCACTTGCAATTTGTCTGACCAAAATCCACTTTGTCCTAAATTCACTCGTTAAACAAATTAGCCATGATAACTTCGTTCGAATCAGATCCCAAAAAGCCCGTTCGGCAGAAAACAAACCGAAGAGATTACGCGACTGAGCAGATCAAGCACTACATACGCTCCCGCTCGCTGCAACCAGGCGATCTGTTGCCACCAGTCCGAGCATTATCAGAGCATTTTAAAACCAGCCGTGACGCGACATGGCGAGCGCTCCAAGTCCTACAAAAAGAACACTGGATACGGGCTAAATCAAACCGGCGCTATGAAATAGCTGAGGAAATCTACACCAAAATCATCAAATCACTCCGTATCCGCGCGCTCTTTTCCGGCGACCAGTATATTTCATTCTCGGGCTTTCGTCCTTTGGCCGATGCACTCAAACGCGAATGCGGTCACCACAATCTTGATTTAGAGATTTCCTTGATCCCCTTTGAAGATGTGCCACTCGCATCGATTTGGGATGATTGCGACGTCGTCATGGTTGATAGTAGCACGAGTTCCAAATTACTCGCCAACTACGACGATTTCCCTATGCCAGTCGTTGGCCTAGATGCCGACTACAGCGACCGTTACAGGGCAAATATTGTAACAGACCATCATATGGGTGGGCGCGTCGCAGCAGAGCATCAAATTAGAGTCGGCTGCAAAGAAGTCTGGCTACCTTATTTTAGAGGCTCGAAAAAAAACCCACGGGTGAAAGCCCGAATTGACGGATTCAAGCAAGCTTGGGCCGAGGCGGGACGCAGTGAAGGTACCTGCGTCACCGTCCCACATGAATGGAGCCAGAGTAGCTTTGAAGTCACACTAACGGTGCTAGAACACTTAAAGAAGCACAAAAGCATGCGGGATTTGTTTGTGACAGATGGAGGGCTAGCGATCAACTATCTAGAAATCCTAAACTACCTCAACGTACCTGTCCCGGGGAAAGTAAAACTAATCGGTTACGATGGCGCACAAATGGGAACGCTTTCGAATCCCCCAATGACAACCATTCAACAGGATATGGACAAGATCGCCCAAACTGCAATTAGTCGGATCGTCGATTTCGCACAATCGCCTGATTCGACCAACGAATTAATTCGAATTGCTCCCATATTGACCAAACGTGACTCCTGCTAAACCAGACACATTTCCCGCGCCAGCGAGTCAATCGCCATCAGGATGCACAGAGAGTCCGATAGGCATTAACTGCCGATTCTTACGACCTCGCAGATATGACTTGAATAAGACGCTAACTGAACGGCTCCAGTCAGCAGTTCCTCAGTGAGTGTATCCCGCAACTGCAACCCTTCGAGATCGATAGAGACCTCCTCCTTATTGTAATTGAAGAGAAACACTAATTCTCCACTCGCAGTCTGGCGCTTACGGGCAACAACACCGAGCGGCAGCTCAGCCGATACAGATTGGATTAAGTCATAAGCGCTGACGAAACCGCGGTAGAATTCCAGTAAGGTCCCCGAGTCCAGCTTGGCTCCGATATAATAAGCCGCCCCCTTGCTCGTCGAATTTCGAGTAATCAGGGGCGAGTCAATATAGCAATCCGAACCTGCCCGAGCGATCACGTCGGCACCTTCAAGGTGGATGCGCTCAATGATATCAAAGGCAACGCCCTCCGTATAGCAGCCAAGATTATTTCCCTCTTCAGGGATGACAGTCACCTGCTCGCCATCGCAAAGGTAGTCGATCTCTTCATTCCAAATCCCAAACAACTGGCGCAGAGAAGATCCAGGGAATCCGCCAAGCCAGCAAAGATTCGTAGGATCCACGTACCCTGTTAAGTAAGTTCCAACTAAAATCCCGCCACTCTCAACGAAGGCATTGAATTTTCTGGCAAGCTTCTCCGAAACCATATACAAGCTCGGCGCGATGATCATTCTATAGTCCGAAAAATCAGATCTTGCAGAAACGACATCGGCACTCTGACCAGATGACGTCACGGCCTCGTAATGCGACAGACAAGCGTCAGTATATATATCCGCAGGAAACGGGCCTAGGCTCGTGTCTTTCTTCGGCCCACAAGAGGCATTCATGGCCCATCGGCTCTCCCACTCATAAATGATCGCAATATCCGCTTTCGGACAATCCTGCTGAAGCACCGAACCGAGCGCTTGGAGATCGCTTCCAACTTGAGCACAATCCTTAAATACACGGGAATCGGAGCTACCTTCATGGTCAACGACCGCACCGTGAAATTTCTCAAACCCGCCCCGACTTTTACGCCATTGAAAATAGTGAATAGTATCAGCGCCATTTGCCACTGCTTGAAGTATTTCTTGCCGATGCACTCTCGGGCGCTTTAGTTTATTAACAGTCCCCCAATTGACCGAACTCGGAGCGCACTCCATCTGCATCCAAGACTTCCCCCCGCTCATGCCACGCATCATACTGTGCACAAAATCCGCTTTAATAGACCTCGCCCATGAACCTTCGCGGTCGTCTGGCATCGGGTAAATATCATTCGAAATCACATCAATGTGCTCTGCCCACTCCCAATAGTTGTTGGAAAGATGCATACACATGAAATTCGTAGTGCAAGGCACATCGGGCGTCAGTTCCCTGATTGACGCCATCTCGTTCTTCAAAAAAGACAGGTGCTGGTCGTTAACAAAACGCAACCAATCGAGCTCAAGGCAGTCGATGCTGTGATCATAAGTTGGAATCTGAGCCCAATCAGTGAATGTATGATTCCAAAAATTAGACCACCATGACTCATTCAGGTTCTCCAGCGTGACATACCTCGCCCTCAGCCACGCTTGAAACGACGCTTTGCAATTGGCACAATGACACTCACCACTCAGCTCATTGCCAATATGCCAGAGCGCCAGTGCCGGATGTTTTCCGTAACGCTCCGCCAAAGTTCGATTCATCAATGAAACCTTCTCACGATAAATGCATGACGATGGACAATGATTGTGACGCCCACCCGATGAGTCGCGTGCCCCATCCTGATTGACCCGACGGATCTCGGGATACTTTTCCGACATCCACATCGGCTTACTGCCACTCGGAGTCGCCAAAAAAACGAATAGCCCCTCGGCTGCAAAACGATCCATCACACAGTCTAACCAGCCAAATTCAAAACGCCCCTCCTCAGGTTCAAGTGACGTCCATGCAAAAATGCCAATGGACGCTGAAGTCGCCCCTAGTTCCTTCATCAATTCAATATCTCGCTCCAAAATATCAGGATACTTCTGCCATTGATCCGGATTATAATCCGCACCGTAAAAAAGATGAGTTTGCTTTGGAATTCCTTTTTTTTTGTAATTCATAAAAATTCTACGACAGAGCCACTGCCTCTCATTGTAAAAGCTCATGCTCATAATGCTTAAGATTACAGCAAAAATGAACGGTTACCTACTTTGTTTGATTTTAGTTGGACTTCAATAATAAATATCAGACAATAGATACATTTTTCAGATAAGAAACGCCTTCAAAGAGCCATTGCGCACTCAATGGGAGACCAGGAAAAGTCACAGATTTAAAGATAGGGGTAGGAATGGGGGATTGAACCCCACCCCTCCCTCCGAACCGGACTTGCGGATTTCCCGCATCCGGCTCTCCAGTTAGTGTTTTACTCCTTTACGGAGGCTGATGGCTTCGCATTGGGCTGCTTCTAGGCTGAACAGTCCAAGCTCGGTAAAGTGCCGATTTGGCCAGCGTTGATGATCGCTTCCGCGACCACGTCCGCGTTTTCGATGTCGTTTGCGATAGATCGAACGTAGGCGCATTCGTATCCAGCCGTCCAACCCTTGATGCTCGCTGCGGTGAGCTTGCTTGAAGTAGCCAAACCACCCGCGTAGAGTCGGGTTGATGCGACGGATAATTTCTTCCATGCTGTGCTGATTGCACCGCCGTGTTTTCTGGCGGATACTCTCACGTAGCTTTTGATCACTCTTTGGACGCACCAAGGGCATTATTCGCCCACGCCGGTTTCGTTTAAAACGATAACCGAGGAAGTCGAAGCAAGCTTCGGCTTCAGTCATGTCCACAGTGTGAGTTTTCTCTGGATGCAGGCTCAAGCTGGCTTTCGCCATCCATTCGCGCACGCGATCCAGAGCGCGTTCGGCTTCGTCTGCACTTTTGCACAGGATCACCATGTCGTCGGCGTAGCGAGTCATCGCATAGCCGTCTGTTTCCATCAGATGGTCGAGTTCATCGAGATATAGGTTCGATAATAAAGGACTGAAAACACCGCCTTGCGGTACGCCTGTCTCGCTCATCTCCCAAACTCCATCTTCGAGAACTCCTGCCTTCAGGAATCGTTCGATTATCGTTAACAGGGCTCCATCCGATACATCTTCTTTGAGTAACTTCATCAGTCGCTCTTGGTCGATCGTATCGAAGTAGCCTTGGATATCGATGTCCACCACATGGGTGTAACCCTCGGCAAGTTGTCCACTCACGCGCCGAAGCGCATCATGGCAACTGCGTCCGGGGCGGAACCCGTAGCTATGTTCGGCAAAGCGATGCTCGTAAATTGGTTCGAGCACCATGCGCACGGATTGTTGCACCACGCGGTCAGTGACCGTCGGGATGCCCAAAGGGCGCGTTTGCTTGCTTCCTGCTTTGGGGATTCGCACCCGTTTCACTGGCTTGGGTTGGTAGGAGCCACCTTTTATGTGCTCTTTCACGGCGAGCAACCGTTCTTCGCTGTCTTTATCTATCAGACTGAACCACTTGCCGCCTTTAACCCCTCTCACGAGGGTCCTTAGCATCTTCTCACTCCAGACGCCGCGTTCGGCCTTGTGGGTTTGCCACAGGTTTTCTCCCGCTTGCTTATC
>Ga0307933_1000554_pt1 | contig 34398 bp, 31 predicted proteins | sample OrgLakmetageno88_FD_201811 | JGI IMG/M metagenome (GOLD analysis project Ga0307933, IMG submission 201811) | Saline water microbial communities from Organic Lake, Antarctica - #88 | ecosystem: Environmental > Aquatic > Non-marine Saline and Alkaline > Saline | place: Antarctica: Organic Lake... | reverse complement strand
AATAGTATAGATAAACAATTCGTCGTTTATAGTTACTAATAAAATTATGCTCGATATTTAAAACCGATTGTTAATATTACGATTACTACCGAGGGTAGCCGCATGGAAGAAAAAATAATAATCACTATCATCGCGGGCTTTTTTGGACTAATTCCTATCTTGATTCAGTGGGGATCAAATAGGAGCAAGGTTAAGTCCAAAGAGCATCATCTAACAAAGATTACGAGCCAGCTCAGCATTTTAGAACGAATGGCCGAATTCTCTCAGAAATATGGCGATAGTGAAAACAAGTCTTTTTCAGGAAACTTACAACAAGAGCTAAATACACTTTATTTGCAATATAAATCGATTCAATCGGTTGAAGATGAAAAGCAAGAGCCCTCTAGAGAGTTGTCTGTGTTTCGTCGTGCGCTGTTACTGTACAAACCATCTTCTTTTGGTGCCTGGGTTTCTCACACATTGTTTTATATGTTCGCGTGGATATCTTTAGCATTGTTGTACAGCGATATTAGTGAAGGTGTAGAGGACTTAGGAATAGCAATATTTTTAAATGTTGTGATATTCGGGATCCCTTTGTTGATTTTTCAACGCACTGCTAGCTATTTAAGGAAAAAGACTGAAAACGCCTCAGTGGATTAATCAATTTAAGTCGGTGTATATGCTGTTTAGCGAATAAAAATTATAATCATCAGTTTTGCCTCTTAGTACAAGGCAATTAACTTATAGATTGCCTGATGAACCAGAAGAAATCATCTTAAAATAAGCATCTTGCTTTAAATTGGTAATTTCCGCTCGTGCACCTTGTAGCAGTATGTGTGGTCCATCAACCGCTAAATACACGGCTTCAAATATTACGTAGACTTCATCGCGCATGGCTTTATTTAAACTGTTGAATAAGCCTCGAATTTCGAGTTCTGAATCGGTGTCCAAAATCGCTTCTACGACGTAGTCTCTCGTACCTATACCCCCGACATTGAGAGTATCAAGTTCGATTGATATATAAAACTCATTCGAAAATTCGTGGGTTTTTGAAGGATAACCAGGTGCATCGATGTGCATTGGTGGGCTTAGTCCTTGAATCAGTGCAGCACAACGAATAACGTTATCATTTAAGATATCGTTTAAGTGGGTGACCTGTCTTGTGGTTATCTTTGACATCATTCAACATTTGATAATTACATAAGAAGGTTGTCGGCATTTGCCTCAAAATATTGAATTTAGTTCTATCATTAAAAGTATGAATATTCACACGCTATGCTTGTCTAGAGTGAACCGAATTAGCTATTTTTTCGTCTTAATAGGTAACTTAATTAATATGCTGCCTCTGATATGCTCAAAAAACTCAAAGATCTATTTTCACTCGAAGTCGAAGCCGATAGTGCCGAGGACAAAGACAAAAAAGTACAACAAGCGTGTGCGGTGCTGCTCATTGAGGTTGCCCTTGCTGATTTTGAGCAAACAGAAAGTGAACAAGAGAAAGTTAAAAACCTACTCCAACGTACTTTTGATTTGAGTGCATCTGAGCTCGAAGAGCTTATTGAGTTTAGTCAAACCAAGGGGAGCGAAACTACTTCGGTTCATCCTTTCACCACCTTAATTAATGAGCATTATGAATACGAACAGCGTGTTAACTTAATAAAATTAATGTGGAAAGTTGCATACGCTGATGGCAACCTAGACAAATACGAAGATAATATTATCCGAAAGGTCGCAGATTTATTATATGTTCGCCACAGCGACTTTATAAAAGCTAAACTCGCAGTAGCCGATTCACATCACCATTAGCCAAATTATCTACTATTAAATGTCACCACGGCGGGCGGCTAACTCATCTTTGATCGCATGTGCCTTTTCTTCGCTTATATCGTAATTTCACATGATCCAAATCGCCAATCCAGCGGTGCTGGCAGGAATAATGATATCGGCAATGCGCAAGTTAGTCATGGTTTGCGGGGCTTGCGTGGCAACGCCAGCATCAAAGTCCACAAGTTTTAATACAACTCCGCTTAATATTAAGGCTAAGGCTTGACCAAGTTTTACCATCAGCCAATAAATAGCAGCAAAGGTGCCTTCTTTACGTGGCATGCCGTTATTTAACTCATCTAAATCACAAACGTCAGCGGTCATGCTCAACATCAGGGTAAATAAGCCGCCAATACCAAAAGCCATCAATGGAATGGGCATAAATAACAACCATGGATTTTCGGGGTTAAAGCCGTACCATTTTAATCCATAGCCTATTATCGATATCATCGTTGAAATAATAAAAGCTTGTCGTTTACCCCATTTATTAGCCATCCAGCTCACTACTGGGATCACCAAAAAAGCGGTAACAAAAGCACTGACAGTGGAAAACCAAGCGGGCCAAGAACCGGTGGCGCCGTAATCGCCATTGAACATATAAAAAACGATAATAAAATAGCTAAAAGAGGCCACCAATTGAAAGCCATTGAATACCAAAAAGGTGGCGCCACACAGTCTAACGAAGGCCGTATTTTTGAACGCTTGCGCTATGCTTTTAAACACGCCCTTCACATTATTGGCTAGATTTTTAAATGACATTTCAGCGGTATTTTCAATATTGGTGCTGTCGATACCTTTACAAAATAATCCGGGAACAATACCCAATATAATACATGTGCCAGCCACATAAATCGCCAGCTGTCTTGCCCTTCTGCTTGAGTTTCAAATAAGTCAGGATCGGCAATCATTACCCAAAACCACGGAACAATCATCCATGCCATTTGCCCCATAAACTGTGAAAAGGCCATTAGGCGAGTGCGCTCGTTATAGTCAGAAGTCATTTCGTAGCCTAAGCCGATAAGCTTATATTGGCTGAGCCTACTAGGGTAATGACCGGGGCAATCGTGTCTGGTGCTTCATCATCACTGCTTACGCAGCCAATTAAACTGAAGGATAATAGTAACAGGATTAAATACTGCGCGCTAAATTTCATTGTCGCTCTCTCAGGATGGTTAACAATCTTTTATCATAATTTTTACATAATATAGATTTGTAAAATGCTTAGCGTAGAAAACAGGTGAGCAGGACCTTTTTTACGGTGAGTTGGCTTATAGAGGCTTTTTACTTGAAGCTCTTTGCAAAAATCAATTTTAGTGAAGCGCTATCTAATTTTAAAAAGCGGTGTAAACTCCGTCGCGATCACTTATTCACTCTAGAATTACCATGGCTATTGGTTTTCACCAACAAAAAGAAAAAAACGTTTTAAAGCTGTCTTTTTACATTGCCGGCTTGTTTGTTTTTATTGCTTTTAGCTTTGCCTTACTCACCCAGTCAGCCGCTATTTTATTTGACGGTGTTTACTCTCTCATCGCTTTTTTTATGGCTTTGTTAACCCTTAAAGTGGCTAACTTAGTGCAGTTACCCGACGACGATAGATTCCACTTTGGCTACACAGCAATTGAGCCGACGCTGAATTTGTTCAAGTCTCTGATTATTATTGCCACATGTCTTTACGCGGTGATTGGCTCAATCATGAGCTTGCTTAGCGGCGGCAATGATGCTGAATATGGTATTGCGATAATTTATGGCGTTATAGCCACTGTCGGTTGTTTCTCGATTGCCGCATATATGAAGCGCAGTAGCAAAACTTTACGCTCTGACTTGGTGGGTGTGGATGCACAAACATGGTTTGTTGATGGCGTGTTAAGCGCATCAATATTACTCGGTTTTGCCATTGCTTTTGCGCTCCAAACTCACGGATATGAAGAATACGCACCATACGTTGACCCCATATTATTGATTACCTTAGGGCTTGCAATGCTCCCTATCCCAGGGAAAATAATGCTCGATAGTCTCAAAGAGGTGATCAACAAAGCACCTCCTGAAGCGGTTACTGCAGTGATTGAGAAAAAGCTTAAGCAGTCTTTGGCAGGCGTGCCTTATGAGCATGTAGAGGTGCGCATCAGTAAGATGGGACGAGACCTGTACTTACTTGTGCATATTATCGTAGATGAATCGTTTGGATTAACCACAATTACTGAACTAGACACTATCCGTAAAGTCTCTGAAAAAGCTATGCGAGAATGGAATCCTTCTATATATATGGACATATTGTTTATTTGCGATCCCGATTTGGCAGACTAAGGCGATCGAGTATAAATGCGCTCAGTCGCATTGCGTACAAAGATGATTGTGTAGCATGTAAATGTGTATTATTGTCAATAAACACATGGAGGAACATCAATGCTTACACGCTCAATTTTAGTCCTTGCTGCAACAATCTGGATGGGAGCAGCGCTTGCCCAAGACTCCAGCCCTAGTAAGTTAACAAACAGCACTGTACCCAGCATACAAGACCAGCAAAACGAAGTTGTATCGACGTGGCCAGTCCCTGAGCCTGTGGATTTTGTCTGTCCATTTAAAAATGATATTGATTACGAACCGGGTGAAATAAGCTGTGGCCTGATTGCGGTACCTGAAAATCGAGAAGATGCGAACAGTCGAATGATACGTTTGCACTATGTTAAAATTGCTGCCACCAGTGAAGACGAAGAGTATCGTAAAGATCCGGTTATTTATCTGACGGGTGGCCCTGGTGTGGGCGTAGATTTATATGTTGATAGACTACGTGAGCACTCGCTTGTTAAACAACGAGACTTATACATACTTGAGCAACGCGGCATTGGCGCAAGTGCAAATTTCTGCCCTTATTTTGGCTTAGAAGAGCGCGCGCTTGTACATTCTGATGATCTTGAGGAGGCTCAGCGCAATGCCGCTGAAGTAGCCCGTAACTGCTTTGATGCTGCGCGCGAGGCTGGGGTAGATTTATCTGGCTACAACACTGTGGAAAATGCGCGAGACGTAAAGGCATTACGTCAGGCCCTTGGCTTTGAGCAGTGGAATGTGTGGGGAATATCTTACGGTTCGCACTTAGGTCAGATGCTTGCGCTACAAGACCCAGAGGGTATTCGCGCACTTGTGATAGACGCTATTGTGCCAAATGACTTAACCGACTTAATGCGCATCGGGCGTTGGGCTAACCTGACCTTCGAGCATATATTTTCTACCTGTACCGATCTTACTTTGTGCGAAGGCTTAGAAGCACGTCTTGATGCCGCGCTCGACAAAGTGCGTGGAAATCCATTCAACGTGCCGGTAGACGATACCGAACTCTTTCCTAAAAGCGAGGTAAAAGTGGATGGCCTTATTCTTGCCTTTGCGCCTTTCAGCATGGCTTACGAGCAAGACGAACATCCAGCTATACCGGCGGTAATGGACACGTTAATTGCTTACTTTGAAACGGGTAATGAAGACTTCATGCAACTCGCTGCCAATATGATGAGTGGTGGCCAAGGCGTATCGATGAGTGAAGGCATGAGCAACGCAATACGTTGCAACGATGGTTATGTGCACGCCACTGCGATGGTGGCAGCCGATGACTTGCAAGAGAATCCGCGTTTTGCTGGGCTCAGCTCTGTTAAGGGCGCCCAGTATGCTGCAAGAATGTGTGAGGAATCTGGTTTAGCGCCTCGTGACCGTGAAGATTATCGATTTGTTGAAAGCGCTATCCCCACGCTGATTGTTAATGGAAGTTGGGATCCGATTACGCCTGCCGCGCTGGCACGTTATATCGCACCGGGCTTTAGCAATGGTCGTTATATTGAAGTGCCTTTTGCTGGTCATGGGCCAACTCGTTCTATGGAAGAGTGTGCTGGACCTGTGCTAAATACCTTCTTTGATGATTTAGACCCAGTCGGCCTTGATGCAAGTTGTTTAGAGGAGGGCGTGGGTAAGCCAGAGTATCTTCCCTTTGTCTCGACGCAAGCACCGGTAAAACTCGGAGCACTCGCAAAAGATGCGCCTAAGTCCTTTATCTTGCCAGGCCTTTGGTTCGGTATTCCATTGTTGGTATTAATTATTGGTTCGTTTTTGATGGTGACAAACTTCTTCATTCGATTACTGGAGAAGGCGCCGAGCGAAACAGTACAGACGAATATAAGTACTTTACGTCGCCTCGCCTTTTTCACTATCTTAAGTGGTATTAGTTTTGTAGGACTGACTGCTTACGGACTCTATGCGGCGAGCGAAGTATCAACGCTTGCGGTAATTGCTGGTTTGCATCCCTGGGCATGGTTGGCGCCGTGGCTGTCGATTATTAGTGGCCTGCTAGGTCTGTTTTTGATAGTAAGTTTAGTGCGCCAGCGTGTTTCTGGTCTATATATTAAATGCAGAACTCTTATCGGGCTGTTTCTTATTGGCACTGCGGGCTTACTATTGAGTATTTTTGCACTTAGCTACGACTTATCGATATTTTAAACTTAGTTTGTTGCAGCCGCTGTAGCCAAAAACCAGAATAGCATCAGTTAATATTTTATTAACTGATGCTTAAACAGGGCATACAATACCGAGAGTATTGGGTTTGATGTGCCTTGAAATTTACGAACTTATTAGCTTAGTAACCCGCTACGCGTTTAATTTCTGCGAGCGCATTTTCAAGGCTTTCTTGTCTACTGAATGGGCATGGGATGGGGCTTGGAACGTCAACTATTCTTAAGCCACCAGATACTATTTCACATTGTGTGTTGTTTAACTCGTTCATTATAAAATTCCTTTTAATAAGCTTGACGACCTTGCCAAGTAACAACATTATTGATGTATCTTTATGAATTGTCACCTAGACACTAGTTTAGTTTTAGCGTTAGTTTCGACTTAACACTATTGCTCAATCACCTTTTGCTCTTGCGCTTTTTTTGCTTTTTCTTCAGCATCTTTAAGCGCTTGTTTTAGCTTTTCAGCTTTAATTTTTTCTTGCGCGGCAACCGCTTTTTCAATGGCTTGCGTTTCTGCGCGCATTCTTTCTTGAGTATCTTTTTCAAACTCGCGATATTCTTCTTTATAGTCTTCAATGGTAACGTTATCGCCTCTTAGGCACTGGTCTCTTGCCATCTCAATATACTGGTCGCAGCGCTGCATACGCTGTTGTTGCTCAGTCATCTCAATACCTTTACTCATGCAGCCACTTAACCCAAGTGCTGATGTGGCCAGCATAAAACTAGCAAAACGAACCTTATTTGTAGATAACATGTTAGCTCCCTTAATTTTATTTCCAATCGCAATAAAGATCATATGACCCAAACGGATTTTCATTGATGTGTTAAGTGTAGCGTAAGGCTCTGTGCTTTGCATGACATTCATATTTAAAAAAAGTGGGCGCAAAAACTCAATATCAGGTCTACACTAAAGTATTGTTGTCGTTGATTTTTTTGCAAGAAACCTGTTAAAACGTAAGTTAAGTACAGTAAATTTAAGCTAGGAGCGCAAGATGAACCTCAGTCTAAACAGATTATTGAAGTATGACGTTTTCGCTAGCGATGGCGATATTGGTCACATTAAAGATATATTGTTTGATGATCAGAAATGGGTTTTGCGGTATCTAAACGTCGATACCAAACGTTGGATGCCTATGTCGAAAAAAGTATTAATTTCGCCTATTTCGGTTAATAGCTTTAATATAAAAGAGGGACAATTAACATTATCACTTACTAAACAAAATGTACTCGACAGCCCTTCAATAGAGGCACATAAACCTGTTTCGCAACAATTTGAAGAAATCTATTTTGATTTTTTTGGCTATGGATACTATTGGAGTGGTATGGGTTTGTGGGGGGATTTTCAAAATCCGTCGGCATTGGCAGAGCAAAAAATATTAGAAGAAGACGCCGATAAGCCTGCCTCAGCTTCAAATAAAGACCGCCATCTGCGTTCAATACATGAATTAAAACGCTACGCTGTAGTGGAAACCGACGGCATGCAGGGACATGTGCATGACTTTATTGTAGACAGCGATTCATGGACCATTAAATACTTGGTAATTGATACTAGAAACTGGTTACCCGGAGGCAGAAAAGTCATGCTTCCTCCAGAATACTTAGAAGAAGTGAGTTGGAAAGATCAAGCTGTGTTTTGCAAATTGAAGATAGAGCAAATAAAACAAATTCCGGCTTATGATGAAGATAAGTTAGATGACGCAGCATATCTAGCGAGGGTGAACGCAGCGTTTAGCTAAAAAATTAAGTTATGATGAACCTCCACGTGCAGTTATACTCTAAGCATTATCTGTGAAACTTGATTTGCATTGCCATCAGCATACAAGGTTTGCAGTAGACCATTTAAATGGCACACTGAATTCGGAGTATAGCGATGACGCCATCGACAAAGATACCTTCTCGACCCTTTGTAAAATATATAGGCACATTGCTTAGATTGATCAAAGGTGTGACTAATGTTGTGTTGTTGTCTGCTTCTTTGAGTGCGGTTTCTGTGTTGACGCATGCGCAATCGACGCCATCACAGCCTATCTCCAAACAATCCACGAAAGTAAGCTCCGCCTATGAGTGCACCCAAGTGACTTTAGACGATGCAGATTCTGCTTTACTGACTAAAGAAGAGCGTTTGGCCTTGCTCGACCAATCCTTATCCGATTCAATTAATAGCTACACTTCATGCATCGATACCGTGCAAGATGAAATGTCGGGCGGCGGCTCTGGCAGTGGTCAGGGGGGCACCTCTGGCAGTGGCTCGGCATCAACATCTGGTCAACAGTCACAAAATAATGAAAGTGCTGAGTCAGAGTCTTCTGGGCAGCCTCAAGCTGGCAGTGAGCCAACAGAGCCCTCAAATACACAACATAACCCAGTTGAACGTGGTGTGGTTGCGCCAAAAGATAACGATAGTATTATTTGTAAGCTCTTATTTGAAGAAATCCAAAAAAGTAGCGGTGTTTCACGCACTGGACTTGAAAAGCAATATAAAGATTATATGTGCGGGCAGTAAAAATGCAGTGCATATACGGCGAGCAAATCGAGTAGGGTATTATTGTCTGCCACATTCTCGTCTGCCACATAATTAGAGGAAACAATGATCATTAATTTACAGAGCAATATTCGCGGCGCATTCTTTAAAAAGTTAATAATAGTGCTTGGGCTGAGTTTTATGCTTGCGGCTTGTCAGTCTACTAGCTCAAATAGTGTGCCTTTATTAGTGGGCCCTACGCCGGTAAGCGAAGGTTCGACCTCTGGTGCAAACGCTAATTCAGCCTTACAAAATGCACAGGTGTTTTTAGATGTTGCAGTGCCGGTATTCAATCCTGGCTTTCCAATCGATAGCCGCACCGGTGATATAGATTATAAAGAGCTTGATGATGAAGGTATTTGGCCACAATTGCGTCGTACTGAGGCAAAGTTATTTGCGGTAGAAACTAAAAATGCGCTTCAGCGTGAACGTGTTTTTGGTTCAGTCACGGTGGTTCCTGATGCGAGCACGCCATCTGATTTGTTTGTGCTAGGCAGAATCACACATTCCGACAGTGAAGTTGTGGGCATGGATATTACCGTAGTCGATAGCAGTGGTGAGATATGGGGCAGTAAAGAATTTGCGCATGAAGTATCGCAAAACTACTTCAGAGACCAGCGTAACCAAGGCAAGAACCCTTATACTCCATTATACGACCAAGCCAGCGCCTACGTTGTCTCTTTGCTAAGCAAATTAAGTGAGGACGACAAGCGCAACATCAAAAATATGTCTCTAATGCGTTACGCTCGTTATTATAGCCCTGAGGCATTTGATCAGTATTTAAGTAGCGATATTAAACGTAAGAACGGCCAGCGCTATTATAAGTTTGAACTTACTAGCTTACCAGATGCTAACGACCCCATGCTAAAACGTATTCAGGAGCTTAAAGCACAAGAGCTATTGTTTATTGACCGCTTACAAGACCAATATGAAGTATTTGAAGCTGAAGTACGCCCATCCTATCAAACCTGGCAACGTGAGACTTTGCCCGAACTTGAAGCTGCGCGTAAAGCGCAACTCAAGCGAAACACTACAGCTGCCTTAGGTGTTGGCCTTGGCGTGCTTGCAGCCATTTTAGCGAAAAACAGTAACTCTACTGGCGGCGAAATAGGGGCTGTGGTTGGCGCTGTTGGAGCGGCCGTTGCAGTAAACGAAGCCTTTAAATCCAACTCAGCTTTGAAAGTGCACAGCGCAGTTATTGAAGAAAAAGGCCAGGCGGTAGATTTAAGTGTAGGCCCAACAGAAATGGACTTTGAAGATCAAACCATTGAGCTACAAGGCACCGCGACTGAACAATACTTGCAGTGGAAAACGCATTTAAGACAGATATATCAGTTAGAGAGTACACCAAACGTCCAACTTTAAACAACGATGTGTGCTGATTTGCAAGGGCTGTAAGGCCATTACCGTTTTGTTAGTGAAGGAAGCCAAGGATTGACGCAAAGCTACGAAAAGGCATCGCCAGATGCCTTGATTCAACAACAGCAAAAGCAACGTGCTCAGCAAATAAAACGCATTTTTATTGGCTTGGGCGCGCTAGTATGTATCGCCTTAGTCGTCACTTTTTTTAGTCTAGTCAATGCCCCCTCAGAAGAAGCGCTCGTTCCTGCTGCACCTATTGAAAGTAGCTTTAGTGGCGCAGATCAAGAGGCTGCGCGTGACGCGTTTAGGCAAGCATTAAGTGTCTACGAGCAAGAGATTGCGCCGGTGTTGGCAGCGCCCGCTTTGGTTAATTGGAAGGCGCAAGAAGTCGAAGCGTTAAGCACAGCAAACGACACTGCCTTAAGACTTTTTGCCAATGCAGCCTTTGTACAAGCCCTTGGCGTACTCAATAAGCTAAAAGCAGATGCGCAAGTATTGATAGAACAATGGAACTCCGCATTTAACGATAAGCTCGGGCAAGCACAAACATATTATGACAATGGCCAAATTCAGCAAGCACGCTTGGCTTTAAAGCAAGCCATTGAGTTAATGCCGCAGCGAGTTGAAAGTCAAAGATTAGCGGGGCAACTAGCGGTCTATGATTCGGTCTCTGACGCGCTTGAACAGCTTGAAGTTGCTAAGGTAGAGAATAATCTTGAACAACAGATTGCCTTGATGCAGCAAATTCTGCGTGCAGACCCTACCCGAATAGAACATCAATTGCCTTTGCAACAAGCGCAAAAGCTTTTAAAAGAGCGACGTTTATCTAAAGCTTTACAACAAGCTGAGCAAGCGCTTGCCGCTGACAAGCTCGATGATGCGCGCCGCTACCTGCAACAAGCTCAAAGTATTGAGGCAAATGCGCCAGGGCTAGATAAGTTAAGCGCGCAGCTAAATGCTCGCCTAGCGCAGCAAAACCTAGCGGGTATTATAAGCCAAGTTGAGCAACTCAAAACAAACGATAGTTGGTCTGAAATTGCCAAGCTAAGTGAGCAGGCACTCGGTCGTTTTCCTAATAACGAGCAACTTAAGCAGAGCCAAATGCAGGCTAGCGTGGTGTTAGATCATCAACAGTCTCTGGCTAGATTTATTGCTCGGCCTGACAGAATGGCAGACAGTAATATTCTCAATGCCGCACAAAATGCATTGCAGAAATCAATTACTTCGTTGATCTTGTCTCCTACCTTAGCCACTCAAGCGCAGCGCCTTGCCGGCTTAATTGATACCTACAATGCGAAGGTAGAGGTGACGATTAATTCTGACAAACGGACACATCTAATTGTTGTAGGTGTGGGCGTTGTAGGTGAGGTAGACAAATATACTATTGAGCTAACGCCGGGTAATTATGTGTTGGAAGGAAAGCGAGATGGCTATCGCAGCAAGCGCCTAGAGTTTGAGGTGCAGGCAAATAAGCCCATAAATATATCCTTGCTAGCGAATGAAAAAATAGAGTAGACGTTAACCTTTAAGAGTGGTTGAAAAACAGTGAGCACTTACAAATGAAGCCAGTATGCAAATAGATGACAGAATAAAGCAGGCCCAGCGTAAGGGTGCAGGTCTTTATGTATTAGGCGCCTTAGCCACCGCTATAGTAATTATTAGTGTTTTGTCTTGGTTGTTTTTAGTGCGAGGTTTTGTGCTAATTATTGGCCCAAGTGATGCGACCAATATTGCTTCCGTAACGAAAGTCAGCGGTATGGCATTGGTCAGTGACAATAAGGTTTATACCTTAGGTGGTGCGGTAGAAGTGAGCGTGCGTGCCGATACCTTTGAAGAAAATCGCGTAATCATTACCGCCGAGAGTCCAAGTAATATTGAAGTCACACTGCAGCCTTCTCCGGCCATATTGAAAGCAACTCTTAGTGTGCCGGGGGAGACCAGTTGGTATCTTAACAATGAGCTTATCTTTGTGGGGAATACTCTCTACTATGCTATACCGGCTCGCAACTATGAACTTGTAGCACAAAACCCATATTTTCAACCTTGGCAGATTCTGATTGATGCCCAGCGCGCACAAACGATTCCACTCACTGTAGAATTTGAGCCTGTGCGAGGCAACCTTAGTCTAAACACAGTACCCACAGGTGCTGAAATATTCTTGGATGGCCAGTCTATTGGGCTTTCCCCCCTTAGTATTGAGCTTATTGGCGGCGAATATGAAGTGACCACAAAATTAGGGGGTTACCAAGATATTCAAGACACCCTGCAACTAAGTTTTACGCGTGCGCAACTTGAGCGCAATTACCGCCTTATACCCGAGCAGGCGACCATAAGCTTTAGTGCTAGCCCAGCAGGTGGGGTGTTATTGATTAATAATATTGAAAAGTCACTTAACGCAGACTCACTTAAAGTATATTCACTTGACGCTAACACTCGTCATCGCATTGTGTATAGCAAGCCAGGCTATTTCTCTTATGATAGCGCCATGACATTTGCACCTGGTGAAACCCGCACACTTAAGATTGCGCTTAAGCCAGAGCTTGGCAAAGTGAGTGTTTCAAGCAACGTCATCGCACAAGTGAGTATCAACGGTCAGAGCCGAGGAGCCACCCCATTTAGCGCAGATTTAGCAGCAAAAGAAACGCAAGTTACCTTAGAGAAACCAGGGTATAGAGCAGTTACGCGCAGCTTTACCCCGAGCAGTAAAAATAGCACCAATCTTAATATTCCATTACTGACAGAGTTTGACGCTCGCCGCCAAGAGGGTCGCCCGTTGTTTGCTAATCAAATGGGTATTCATTTATTACGCTTTAATGGCGATGCTTATGAAATGGGCTCTGCACCCAATGAAGAGGGGCGCAGGCGTAATGAGCATCAGCTCAATGTCGACTTTTCACGCAGTTTTTGGGTGTCTCAACATGAAATCACCCAAGCGCAATACGCCGCTTTTAATGGTCAAAGCAGCAATAGTAAACTACCTCAAACCGATATATCTTGGGATGATGCCGCGCGCTTTACTAATTGGTTAAGCGAGCAAGAAGGCTTGCCTGTGTTTTATCGCATTGTGGCAAATAGAGTCGTTGGTTTTGATGCTAATTCTCGCGGTTATCGTCTACCCACAGAGGCTGAGTGGGAATGGTTAGCGAAAAAGGTGAAGCGCCCTAGAAGCACCATATATGTGTGGGGTAATCAAACTCGCATTCCCAGCAATAGCGGTAACTTTGCTGATGAGAGTAGTAAAGCTAATCAGCTTATCTTTTTAGAAGATTATGACGACAAGCAAATGGGCGTTGCGCCGGTGGGTAGCTTTACGGCTGACCGAGCCGGGCTTTATGATTTAGCCGGTAATGTGAGCGAATGGGTACACGATTTTTATACCACCGCGCTGCCCGATGACAGCAAAGTTCATATTGATTACTTAGGCGCTGCTCGCGGCACTCAGCATGTTGTGAAAGGCGCGAACTATAGCTCGGGAAGGTTGCGAGAGTTGCGCGCTGCCTTTCGTGAGGTGGGTGAAACCCCCAAACCGACCATAGGTTTTAGGATTGCACGTTATGATCAATAAACACCAAAGTGATACCTCTAAAACACCTTTAAGATTGCGTAAATTAACGCGTAGTAAATATCTGATTTTAGGTGTTATCTTAGCCTTAGGATTACTTGGCGGGTCTGTTGCCCTTGCCTTACAAATCAGTTTAGATTCTCCTGCTACTTTACCGAGTGATATTTAAATGACCCCTTCAAATTCACAAGCCTCATCTAACATGAATCCTGCCGCAGTGGTCACGATAGCGGTGTTCTTAGCTATCATAATTGTGGTGCACTTTTTTTATCAAGGTTTGGTCAGGCCTTTTGCCGAAGCCGCTATTGCTGCGCAAGGTAGCGGAGCGACTACGAATATATGGGTGATTTTTAAGGATTTTGAACAACAAGCTAGCGTGAGTATCGGCTTGTTTTGTGCGTTTCTCATCATCTATAAATATCAGCGCATAGTGCTCAAAGAAGAGCCTTTGTTTACCATGGACTATTTGAGTGGGCATGTGCAGCAACGCGCTAAAGTGGCTCTTGTTGAGCCGATTATTGAAGTGCAGGAACAAGTCGAAGGTGCGCAAAAGGCAGAGGGTGTAGAAGGTGCAATAGAAGTAGAGATAGCACCGCAAGCACAAGCAAAGGTCTCTCGCTCAAGTGACGAGTCTATCGATGTTAGCCAAGCACTCGAGGAGCTTGAAGCCAGCCGGTATGCTGAAAATTCTTCTATGGCAACATGGATAAACTGTTTACGCCGCTTTAAAAATACACAAAATGTGCAGCATGCCAGTCAGGCTATTTCTGATAGTGTTGATATTCTTGCGGCCCAGCTTGAGTCGGGCAATAGCATGATTCGTTATTTTATTTGGGCTATTCCAAGTATCGGATTTATTGGCACCGTGCGCGGTATCGGCTCTGCATTGGCTAAGGCCGAAGAAGCAGTGGCCGGCGATATATCAGGCATGGTCGATAAATTAGGCGTCGCCTTCAACTCTACCTTAGTCTCCTTGCTTATTTCCATTGTGTTGATGTATTTACTGCACGTGTTAAACAACCGCCAAGATGAAATGGTGATTAATACACGCAAAAACTGTGAAAAACACTTACTCACCCGCTTGCATAACTAAATTTCAAGCAAATTGAAAGTGAGTGCATCAACCGTGACTGATCCCCTATTATGAGTATCTTTAAAAAGCGCAGAGAAGCGGGTTTTAATGTCGCATTTTTAGATGTTATGGCCTGTGGTTTAGGCGCGGTCATCCTGATTTTAATTTTAGTAAAATTTAGCGCTACCACCGACATCCCTGTCGAGGAGTTAAATCGACTGCAACAAGAGCTGGCAGCGACGGAAGACGAGGCTGTTGAGCTTGAGCAGAGCTTAAGTGAAAAAGAGCAGTCGGTAGCACAACAAAATGCGACCTTAGAAGAAATACAGCAACGCGTAGAGCGTTTAAAAGTTCAGCAAGACGCGGTCACTCAAGCTTTAAAAGACGAAATTGCCATTGTAGCTGACTTACAAGACGCCATAGCGGCAGCTGGACCCTTAGTAGCTAATGATCTGCTTGCTATAGAAGGAGTGGGTGAAGAAAACTATCTCATTGGCTTAAAAGTAGAGGGTCAACGGATTGGTATTTTGCTCGATATGAGCGCGTCGATGACCGAAGAAGCTTTAATTGAAGTGATTAAACGCAAAGTCGGCTCCGACCCGCAAAAGCGCAGCGGAGCTAAATGGCAGCGCAGTTTACGCATTCTAAATTGGTTATTAGCGCGCTTGCCTAAGAACGCCGAAGTCTCGGTAGTCGCTTTCAATGATGTTAGCCAAGTGCTTGGCAAAGCGGTCAATAATCAAAACAAATCTTCTGAAATTACTCAGATTGTAACGCAAGCCGCAAGCCTTACTCCCACAGAAGGCACCAATTTGCTTCAAGGCATACAACAAATTGCGCACCAGCAACCTAATATGACTGATTTGTATATTATTACAGATGGCTTGCCCACCTATGTAAATCCTAATTCAGGCTTTAACGAGTCACGTTCATGCAGACCGATTAAAGGTAAGCAGGCGACGATTACCGGCGAATGTAGAGTGAATGTATTTACCCATACTATGGGGCAAAACCCTATTCCAGGAACACGTACGCACATTATTTTATTACCTTTGGAAGGCGACCCAATGGCGCCAGCGCTTTATTGGAGTTGGTCAGATAGAACAGGCGGTACTTTTATCGCTCCAGCAGGTACATGGCCATGAAGACGCGTCGCGCACCTATTGAGGTATTTAGTTTATCGTTCTTAGATGTTATTTCCTGTGCCTTTGGCGCCGTGGTTATGCTTATTTTATTGGCTCGTAACGGCGACGACGGTGAGTTTAATGATGTTAGTCAGATATCTACCGTGTTGCAGTCATTAACGCGTGCGGAGACGAGCGTAGCGACTTTACAAAGCGCTATAGCCGAGCAAAACCAGTTACTCAGTCAGGCTCAAGCACAAAGTGCGAGTAATCAAACACAAGCAGAGCAACTTGAGGCAAGGCTAGCCCAAGCGCAGCGAGATGTCAGCTCTTTGAGCGATAAAGCAAGTGGTTTAGAGGATGTCAAAGAGCAGCGAGAACGTGCCGCAATTTCTCGCAACGAAACACCTGAGCGCGATGACGAAGTAGGCGGTATTCCGGTAGACGCTGACTATGTTGTGTTTATAGTCGATACCTCCGGCAGTATGAAAGCTATGTGGGGGCGGGTTATGCAGACCATGAATGAGGTCTTAAACAACCATCCTCAGGTGAAGGGCTTTCAGGTTATTTCAGATAATGGTGAGTTTTTAATTAATACCACCAGAGGTCGTTGGCGAAACGATACTCCCGGTCAGCGCAGTGCCGTTTTGGCCGCAATGCGAACATGGAGCGGCTCATCTAATAGCTCGCCGGTAGAGGGTATTGAAGCAGCCTTAAAAATATATGGTGCTAATACAGATTCGATGGCGCTATATGTTTTTGGTGATGATTACAGCGGGGGCTCTTATGATCAAACCCTTGCGAGTATTAATCGCTTAAATACCAATACCCGAACGGGTAAAAAAATAGCGCGGATACATGCCATCGGTTTTAATCGTTCTGGCGGGGTGCTTACTGGCGAAGTGCTCAAATTCTCCACATTAATGCGTGAAGTCACCCGCCAGAATAATGGAACCTTCATAGCGCAGCGTTAACAAGGGTGCAATAGTATTTAAAATACCAGACTCACCGAATATTAGGCTTCAGTCCTGCTAGCTGAAATGACTGGTTGCTTCTCGTATAATTATGTTTTACTTTTTATCGTTATCATAAATTATGAGTCCTAGAATTAAAATGAAGCTTCTTAAACTTCCTTGTATAATGCTAATCACGGCACTTTGCATTTTTATGCTTGCCGCTTGCGGCGCCCCCAAAGAGTCGCCTATAGCCGCCGAACAAGCCCTTCCAGCTAAGCCGCCAGCAGTTCCACTATTACTTATTTCAATAGATGGTGTGCGCTATGATTATCTTGACAAGGCTAACTTGCCTGCTTTCGACCGTCTCATAAAGGGTGGTTTACGCGCTGATTCCTTACAGCAAATATTCCCTACTAAAACCTTTGCAACACATTATTCTATGGTAACGGGTTTGCATCCTGACCGCAGCGGTGTAGTAGCAAACAGCATGTGGGACCCAGACCGCCAGACGCGTTTTTTTATGGGAAATCGCGACACTGTTGGCGACGGCTATTGGTACGAAGGTGAACCGATTTGGAATACCGTAGAAAAGGCGGGTAAAACTGCTGCGACATACTTTTGGCCTGGCTCGGAGGCTGCCATTGGAGGTATTCGTCCTACTATTTGGATGCCCTATGACGGCGATGCTACCCACGATGAGCGAATTGCTCAGGTACTTGCTTGGCTAGACATGCCTCTCGATAAACGCCCCGATTTTCTTACTCTCTATTTCTCGGTCGTTGACAGTGCAGGTCACGACTATGGACCCGATCATCCAGAGGTAGCATCTGCTATGCAGGAAGTCGATCGTGCTTTAGGTCTTTTGGTGAAGGGCTTGGAACAACGAGACTTACTCAATAACATGCATATTTTGATAACGTCTGATCATGGCATGCAAGACATCGCTACTGACCGTTACATATTACTCGATGAATATATTGATTTAAGTGCTGTGAGAGTCTCAGATTGGGGTCCTGCTGCACAAATATGGTCAACCGAAGGCGGTTTAAGTGCTGATGAAATAGTGGCATCTTTAAAAAATGCACATCCTAAGATGAGGGTTTGGAAAAAAGCGGATGTACCCGCACGTTACCACTTTAGTGAGCACAAGCGTGTTCCTGATGTGGTCGCAGAAGCCGACCTTGGGTGGATGATTTCAAGTACACCATTTTATCAGCGCATGGAGTCAGGCCCTGCGGGTGGAATGCATGGCTGGGATCCTGCTTGGCAAAATATGCACGGCATTTTCATCGCCCATGGTCCAGCTTTTGCTCCAGGCATTAAAACGCCTGCTCTCAGGGGCATCGATTTATATACCTTAATGGCAGAACTGATGCAGATTGAAGCGGTTGATACCGATGGCAGCTTAGATGCCTTTTCACCCATTCTATATAGTCCTGTTGTCGCTGCAATACGCACTAGCAATTGGCTATGCGACACTGCTGAACTGGTGTTGCGCGAAGGTGCGGGTTCAGCGAGCGTGCAATATGGTGAACGAGTATTTTCTTTACCTTTGCAAGTAAGCGCATCGGGTGTGCGTTATGAAGACACTGATATGTTGTTTTGGTCTAAAGGCAACACAGCGCAAGTGACCATAGATTCAGTTGAACTCAACAATTGCTTACAAATACAAAGCAGCATTTAGATACACACACCGTTTAACTCTTTTCATTAGGCATAAATTTTGACGCTAAAATGAGAAGAGTTAAGCCCGCTTTAACTCATATAAATCCAACTAAACGCTTTTTCATTGTTGAAAAACGACATCCGTATACATTGAACCCCAACCATTATTGTCAACAAGATGTTAATCGAATTTACTGTTCATTTACATGCATTCGGTAAGCAAACAAAACGTCGCTTGTTTTCAATATGAATAAGGTCTTAGTCAAATGTTAAAGTATGTCGCGCATCGAACAACACCAGCGCAGGCACTCAGTATTCGATTACAGACGATAAATAAAACTATCTTGGGGAAAAATGATGAGTTCTGCCTTTACCAAAAATATATCTAAGCGAATCTTACTAGCAGCGATGACTGTTATGTTTGTTTCGGCGTGTGGGTCTGATAACGACACCGCGCCTGTTGTACCACCACCGCCACCACCGCCACCGGCTAACACAGCACCAGCAGTTACTTCAACTGGCGTTACTGTTGCTACTGAAGGCGAGGCTTATTCTTATACTTTCGCAGCGACAGATGCAGATGGCGATAGCTTAACATTTGCAGCACCTACACTTCCTTCGTGGTTATCTTTTGATGCCGCAAGTGGCGTACTGTCGGGTACTCCAGCCGCCGCAGATGTTGGTGATAATGCAGTTACCCTTAGCGTAACAGACGGTACAGACAGTGTTTCACAAACATTTACCATTGTTGTGGCCGCGGTCGTTGTTCCGAACACGGCTCCTACTATTACTAGCACCGCTGTTATCGCAGCGACTGAGGGCACAGCATACACTTATACCTTTGCTGCAACAGACGCAGAGGGCGACACATTAACTCTGTCTGCTCCTACCTTACCTAGTTGGTTATCTTTTGATGCTGCAACGGGTGAGTTGACTGGTACACCGGCAACAGCCGATGTAGGTGACAGCGCCGTTGTATTAAGTGTTACCGATGGCACAGACGCTATCGAGCAAGCATTTACCATTACTGTGGCTGCTGCAGTTGTGCCAAATACTGCACCAACAATTACTAGCACAGGCCTAACAATGGGCACGGTTGGCTCATCTTATACTTATACCTTGGTAGCTACAGATGTTGACGCTGGGGATACTTTGAGCTTCTCTTCTGTGACCTTACCTGCATGGGCAAATTTTGATACCACCACTAGTGTATTATCAGGTACGCCTGATATGGCTGGCGACTACCCAGTTGAATTGCTAGTGAGTGACGGTACTGACTCAACACCACAAAGCTTTACCATTACGGTTGTTGCAGCTTCAGCAAACGTTGCCTTGAGCATCTTTGAAGATGCCGAGCGTGCTGATTGGTCTTCATGGTTATGTTGTAATGCTACAAGCACAGGTCAAGTTGTGACTGATGACGACGCGACAAAAGACCAAGTGGTAGAGTTTACCCTTGACACAGGAGGCGGCACTGTAGCTGGCTTTACAACGCGTGACAGCGCCAATGACGGTAATGCCGTTGGTGGTATGCCATTTGATGCCTCAGCCTTTACCTCTACAGGTGTATTGCAGTTTGACCTTAAGTTAGTTCAAAATGGTCCCGCTGGTGCTCAACCGTGGTTCCTTAAAGTAGAAAGCAAGACCGATGGCGTTGTCGGCGCTATAGAGTTACCTTTAAGTAACGCTAACGAAGCTCATACAGCGCCTGAAGTTGGCGTATGGCAAACCTATACCTTTAATCTCTCTGATTTAGGCGGCTCATTAAACCAGGCTAATATTGATTTGGTTATGATTTTCCCATTATTCAGTGGTGCTGCTACGGGTATCGTTTATCGAATAGATAATGTGAGAATACTAGAAGACGGCGCGGCAACGCCACCACCGCCTCCGGCCGTTGAAGCACCTACCGATGTAGCTCTTACAGTATTTGACATTTCAGAGCGCGCTGACTGGTCTTCATGGTTATGCTGCAATGCTACAAGCACAGGCCAAGTTGTTGTTGATGAAGATGCAACAAAAGCTGAAACAATAGAATTTACCTTAGATACTGGCGGCGGCACAGTTGCTGGATTTACCACGCGTGACAGCGCGAATGACGGTAATGCCGTTGGCGGTGTGCCATTTGATGCGTCTGCCTTTACGTCTACAGGTGTATTGCAGTTTGACCTAAAGTTAGTTCAAAATGGTCCTGCTGGCGCTCAACCGTGGTTTCTTAAAGTAGAAAGCAAGACGAATGGAACCATCGGAGCGATAGAGTTGCCTTTAAGTGATGCTAACGAAGCTCATGCGGCACCTGAAGTGGGCGTATGGCAAACCTATACCTTTAATCTCTCTGATTTAGGCGGCTCATTAAACCAGGCTAATATTGATTTGGTGATGGTGTTTCCATTATTCACCGGTGCTGCGAATGGTATTGTTTTCAGAATAGATAATATGAAGATATTCCGTGATGGTGCTGGATTTGGCAATGGTAGCGGCGGTGGCGTAGTTGACGGACCTACTGGCGGAATTGCTGATATTGGTGACACTGGTTTAGTCACTAACGGTGGCTTCGAAACAGGTGATCTTACCGGTTGGTCTGCCGAAGGCGCAGGTATTGCTGTTGAGATGGATGATATGGGTACTAACTTGGTGAAAATAGTCGCCGGTGAAGCACAAAATCCATTCGTTAGACAACAGCGCGTTGGTGAAGGCGTCATTACTGCTGGTCAAGCACTTACCGTTTCGTTTGACATGAAGGGTGCAGCTGCCGATGGTGGCGTAGTGAACGCAATACTGTTCACTGAAGCACCAGCAGGCGTTAGTAAAACGCACATTCTTACCACGATCGTACCACCTGCAGACTGGACTAATTATACGTTCAATGTAACGGCGGGTGATAACCCAGAGTGGGGAGTTGCAATCCTATTACAACCTGCTTGTGGTGCAGTAAATGGCTGTGAAGTTACAGCCTACTTCGACAACGTAATTATTACCGTTGACTAGTTTTATACCAGTGTGTAAGAGCACTGCGTAATAACAGCTAAAATCCTAATAAGGGTCTGCAATGAAAATTGTAGGCCCTTTTTACAAGGCTTTTTGCTTATTCAAAAATAAAAATATTAACGCAACTCGTCTGACACAATTTTACCATCTTCCATAGTAATGATTCTGTCAGCCATATCTAAAATACGATTATCGTGAGTTACCATTAAGGTCGTGGTATTGCGTTGAGTGCCTAATGCTTTCAGTATTTCAACTGCGTGTCTGCCTGTATCCTTGTCAAGCGCGGCGGTAGGTTCATCCGCAAAAATCACTTGTGGATTAGCCACTATGGCTCTAGCGATGGCAACGCGCTGCTTTTGCCCACCCGACAAATTCATTGGCAAATAGTCTATTCGATCGCCTAAACCCAAAGCATTCAATACGTGAATTGCAGCGTTTCTCTGCTTTTGTCTATCGCCCGAACCATGCACTTGCAACCCCATTAATACATTTTCAACCGCGCTTAGGCTTTCATGCAAATTATGAGCTTGAAAAATAAATCCCAGTTTTCGTCGAATCGCGACTTGCTGTCGCTCTTCAATGCCAAACAATTTTTGGCCTAACAGAGTCACATTGCCTGATTGCACTGCTCGTAAACATGCCATCAGAGTTAAAAGAGTGGTTTTACCTGAACCAGAAGGGCCCATTAGCACCGTTAAACCACCGGCTTTGATTTCAAGGTTAATATCAAATATAGCTTGCTTTCTGGCCTCACCTTCGCCAAACCAATGATTAAGCTCTTTAACGACAATTGTTGCTTGATGAGTACTCATCTTAAAATAGCTCTGCAGGGTCTGCTGACTTCAGTCGACGTGTTGCGATGAAACCGGATATCATACAGGCGATAATAGTGCCAAATAATACGATGAACATACGCGACCATTCCATGCTCACCGGCAGTCCAGTGGCCGTGCTCATAAGTGCATAAATAAGGATAGCAAGTAGCGAGCCTGGCACAAAGCCAATACAACCTAGCAATACAGCCTGCTCCGTAATGACACTTAAGAAGAAACGGTTTTCGTAGCCCATCGATTTGAAAGTTGCATACTCTTTTAAATGATCTGCTACGTCGGTAGATAACACTTGATATACAATGACGACCCCAACCAACACCCCAATAAAAACGCCAAAACCAAAGATTACCCCTACTGGCCGTTTTGTCATTTGGTAGTTTACATCCTGAGCAATACGGTCTTGCAATGAGTGTATTTGAATATCTTCAGCGCTTAGCCTAGTGCGTAGCTCATTAACAACACTTGTGCTTACTTCAGTATTTATTGCGTGAGATTTAAGTTGCAGTAAAAGATGCGAGGGAGTGCCGCCTTGTTTTTTAGGGAATAATCGTAAAAATGTCTGATCGGAAACAAATACATTGCCATCAGCCCCAAACCCGCCTCCAATAGACACAACTTTTTGTAAACTTAGGCCAATACCGTTCATTTCTATTGGTTTATTATTATCCATTAATTGGTTAAGCGTCTGTTTGTCTAGCCCGCGTGTTTTCATATCGAGTAACATGGTATTTTGTAAGCTTATGTGGGCCATCTTGGCGCGTAAATTCTCGTTAATAAAGTTCATAGACTCGGGAGGGATTCCGTAAACTTGCATGCTCGCGGCTTTACCATTTGGCATATTCCAGTTTAAGGTGCCGACGTATATTTCGGCTGCCGATTCAACGTTCGGATTAGAAAGGCTTTGGTACATATATCTGCGTGATATAGAAGAGCCATCTGACATTGTGTTCGCGTCACTTGATGAAATAATAATATCGGCAACAAAGGGCTGATAAGTTTTTGCAATACTTGTGTTAAACGCCCCTATTATGCCCAACTGGACAAAGACTAAAACATTTGCGAAAGCGACACCAAACACAGCAGCCAACATGCGCGGTCTATTATGGCTTAGTTGTAACCAGCCAATAGGGATTCGTCCTAGTAACTTACTTAGTAATCCTAGCACTATTGACGCAAACCTTGGATTGTAGCGGTCACTTCTAAACCGTTCAGACTAGCAGCTTGCTCGGAAGACTCAGGGCTTAATTCAACATTGACTATAACAACACGGGCATCTGTATTTGCTGCTGGTGATGCCGCTATCAGCTGTTGTTTTTTAACTTCTAGACCAATGCGTATGATCGTGCCGTTTAACTGTTCTTTCCCCAAAGCATCTGCTCGTAGATAGACCGGTGCACCTAATTGTAAATGCTGCACATCAGATTGATAAACTTCAAGCTTAGCTTGCATCTTGCTTGTATCACCAAAGCTTGCAATCCCTAAAGAGCTTGGGCGCTCTCCAACACGCGAGTAAATAGTGAGAATGACACCATCACTCGGGGCGCGTAAGCTTGCGCTTTCCATATCTTGTTGCTTGGCTTTAAGTTGTGCGTTTGCGGCAAATAAATTGCTACTAGCGAGCTTTACATCGGTTTGATTGTCGATATTGCTGTATTGATAATTAGCTAAATTAGCTTTGGCGCTATCTAAGCTGCGAGAGGTTGATTCCTCAAGTGCGGTTAGTCTATCTAACTCAGATTGAGTGATTACACCACTCTTTTTAAGTTCTTGGCCCCTACTCAAGTCATTCTTCGCTTGCAGGTAATTTGCCTCAATACGTTCAACCTCGGCAATCGCCTTTAGTCGACTATTGGCAATAGATGTTTTGATTTGGGCTAGTTGAGCTTCAGCCACTTGAACTTGCGCTTGTGCACTTTGCACATCGGCTTCTAATTTGTTGAGGTTGTCCATAACTGCAATCATCTGACCTGCAGCAACGCGCTCGCCTTCTTGCACTAAGAGCTGTGCAATACGGGCATCATTTGAACCAAAAGGAGGTGCTAACACTGAAACATCCTGTAGGGGGAGTAAAGTACCCAATGCTGTTACCGTTTCAACTTCAAGTTGTTCAATAGCTTGGTCTGATAGCTGTTCGGGTAACGCGATTGGGTGCTTAGTGCCACCACCAGGTTTCAAACCAGTAGTCTCCATAAAAAATTGCAAACCAGGTGGTTGGAAATATAGACCTACAAATGCACCTATTGGGAAAATTAAAAGCACCAAGGGAATGAGGAGAAGTTTGCGGTTAAACTTAAATTGCTTTTGCTTTTGCTTGCCGCTCGGCTCACTTACACCATTTTCAAGCCAAGGCAAATTATCATCATGAGTCTTATTTGACGCTTATTGGTTAGGTGTATCATCGTTTTGTCTGGTCATTTTATACTCTTCAAATCACGTACTCTTAGGCTAATTCTGCAATCAATAGAAAGGAAACAAGATCAATAGTTTTTGGGTCACCACTGTTTGTTACTTATATTATCAATAGCTGCTTGATAATAGCACGACAAACCAGAACTACGATCAGATAGCTCTGAGGCCTTATTCAGTCAATTGAATTTATAAGATGTGAAGAATAACTTTTTTAAAATTCATGTCACCTTTCGAACTGTAAATGAACGCTTTTTTAAATTCTGAATCATTAGTTAGTCGCCCATCAAAATCTTCGGTATAGGCACTGCACATATTTAAGTTGATGCAAATCAATGCTGTGTTCATTCAATCGGCTACAGTATAAACTATAAAAGTTATGCTGAAAGGGAAAGAAATATGACTGATAAAAAACAACAACTGCATGTATTACAAGAAGAGCTAAGTTCGCGTGTCGCGAAAATTGATAAAGACTTACATAACCGCTCTAGCAGCTCAAAATTTTCAGAACAAGTCACAAATAGACAAAATGATGATGTGCTATTAAATTTAAAAAACGAAGCTGAGCAAGAATTAGAACAGATCAACCACGCTTTGTTAAAAATCGAGCGGGACATTTACGGTGTGTGCGAAGAATGTCACGAAGCGATTAGCGCAGAACGATTAAATGCGATTCCGTTTGCAGCACGTTGCAAAAATTGTGCGGCCTAAAAATTAGTATAGTTATAGGCAACAATCAATAAATCGTTAGCTAGAAAAAACGCCCGCATGCTTTGAGAGAAATTGACTCTTAAAACACAACGGGCGTTTTTGTGATTTACGCTTCGCGGCTTACTGAATTATACCGTTAAGTATTTCGCTCGGGCGCATCACTTTGGCACATGTGGCAGGGTCAACCAAATAGTAACCACCAACATCAACCGCCTTACCTTGTGCATCATTAAGTTCTTTCATGATGGCTTGCTCATTTTCGCTTAGCTGAGCATACAAAGTACCAAAATGAGCAGCTAAGTCGCTGTCTTCGGTTTGTTTGGCTAATTCGTCAGCCCAATACAAGCTAAGGTAGAAATGACTGCCACGATTATCAATCTCCCCGACTTTACGCGACGGTGACTTGCCGTTTTCTAGCAAGCGGCCTGTTGCAGCGTCAAGAGTTTCAGCTAATATTTTTGCTTTGGTATTTTTCTGCTTGATGCCTAAGTCTTCTATGGACACTGCGAGTGCTAAAAACTCTCCCAGCGAATCCCAACGAAGGTGGTTTTCTTCGAGTAACTGCTGAACATGTTTAGGTGCCGAGCCTCCAGCGCCTGTTTCAAACAAACCGCCCCCCTTCATCAAAGGTACTACGGAAAGCATTTTAGCACTTGTACCAAGCTCTAAAATCGGGAACAAATCAGTTAAGTAATCTCTCAAGATATTACCTGTGGCTGAAATTGTATCAAGGCCACGAGCCACACGCTCTAAGGTGTAACGCATTGCTCTTACTTGCGACATAATTTGAATGTTAAGGCCAGTTGTATCGTGATCTTTAAGATACATTCTGACTTTTTCAATCAGTTCATTCTCATGTGGTCTGTACGGGTCTAACCAAAATACTACTGGCGTGTCAGACTCGCGAGCACGACGCACAGCTAGTTTCACCCAGTCTTGAATCGGTAAGTCTTTGGTTTGGCACATGCGCCAGATATCGCCTTTTTCAACGCGCTGCTCCAGAATTACTTCACCGCTGGCTACGTCTACAATGCGTGCAACACCGGCAGAAGCTGACTCAAAGGTTTTGTCATGTGAGCCATACTCCTCCGCTTTTTGTGCCATAAGACCCACGTTAGGGACAGTGCCCATTGTGGTTGGGTCAAAGTTACCGTGCCATTTACAGAAGTTAATCATTTCTTGGTAAATACGCGCAAAGGTAGACTCAGGCATAACTGCTTTACAGTCATAAGGTTTACCATCCGCGCCCCACATTTTTCCGCCTGAACGAATCATAGCGGGCATGGATGCATCGACAATCACGTCACTTGGTGAATGGAAGTTGGTGATCCCTTTTGCTGAGTCAACCATGGCTAAACGCGGACGATGCACCTGACAAGCATGTAAGTCGCCTTCAATTTCTTCGCGCTTACTAGCTGGCAGCTCTGCAATTTTCTCGTATAGGCTAGCCATACCGTTATTGACGTTAATGCCTAAACTATCAAAGAACGCGCCGTGCTTATCAAAGGCGTCTTTATAATAAATTTTAACTGCGTGACCAAATACGATGGGGTGAGACACCTTCATCATGGTGGCTTTTACGTGCAAAGAGAACAAAATGCCCGATTCACGACAGTCTTCCATTTCTTGCTCATAAAATTCGCAGAGTGCCTTTTTACTCATGAACATTAAATCAATGACTTCTTTATCTTGCAGTGCAATTTCTGACTTTAATACGCTGATGCTGCCGTCGTCTGCTTCTAACTCCATACGAACCGTGCGCGCGCCATCTAGCGTGAGAGATTGCTCACCTTCATAAAAATCGCCCTTGTGCATGTGTGATACATGCGTACGCGACCATTGCTTCCACTCTCCCATCGAATGCGGATGCTTACGCGCAAAGTTTTTAACTGCTTTTGGTGCCCGGCGGTCAGAATTACCTTCACGTAATACAGGATTAACCGAACTGCCTAAGCTTTTACCATAGCGCTGACGAAGTGCTTTTTCTTCATCGGTTTTTGGGTCATCTGGGAAATTCGGTAGGGCATAACCTTTTTCCTGTAGCTCTTTGATACAGGCTTTAAGCTGCTGTACCGAAGCACTGATATTTGGTAATTTTATGATATTAGTGTCGGGCTCTTGGGTGAGTCGACCCAGTTCAGCAAGGTTATCACTTACTCGTTGCTCTTCTTTTAAGTATTCAGGAAACTCGGCCAATACACGAGCGGCAACTGAAATATCACTAACTTCAACGTCTATGTTTGCTGCAGCGGTAAACTTACGGATAATGGGCAGTAGCGAGGCAGTCGCTAACAATGGCGCCTCGTCGGTAAAGGTATAAATAATCTTTTGCTTGTTATCTGACATCTAATCTAGTTCCTTAGTTTTTGTGTAGGAATGAATTCACGCTGTGGCTACGCCAAATATCGACTTTGTCCCAAAGGGTTCTTGCATCAATAATGCATCAACAGTGAGACATTTTTGTATTGCATAGCAGATATAATGGAAAATCCAAACGATGCTTGTATTGTAGCAAGCTAAAAGCCATGCGCAAAGCCTACCACCTCATACCATAGTCGCTAATTTTTTACCCAATTGGGCTGATACAGATCAAACTTGAAGTGATAATAATTCGCATTTAACAAATTTATTATCTATCCTATGCGTAAAGGTGTTTGTCATGCAAATAGTATCGAGGCAGTTATGACCATTTGGGATTTACCTAAGCAAGCTAGAGGCCACATTACAGGTCTAAAGCAAGATGTATCACAAAGCTTTAGTCAGCGGCTCGCTGAAATGGGCTTTATTGAAGGTCAGATTGTGCATTGCATGAAGCGTACCCCATTTAAAGGTCCATTAGTGATTCAAGTACAAGACTGTGTTTATTCAGTCGACAAAGCGCTTGCTGAACAAATTCAGATAGCCTTACATTAACCTCATTTTCAAGCTGGCACCAAAACTGGCCGATAAAAAATAGGTACATAGCAGTTACCCTATGCAAAAAATCATTTTGGTAGGTAAACCCAACTCAGGTAAAAGCCTTCTTTTTAACCAGCTCACTGGTTTGCGTCAAAAGGTCGCTAACTTTCCCGGAGTCACCGTTGAACTTAAAAGTGGTAAATTCGATCAATACGAGTTGGTAGACTTCCCTGGGACCTATTCTTTGCAGTCAATATCTCAAGACGAAGTAATAGCCATCGAGCAACTTAAAAAGGCTGTAAAGGCGCCAGAAACCTCTCTAATTGTATGTAATCTAGATGCTACCAAGCTTGAGAGAAGTTTAGTCTTTGCTTTACAGGTGCAGGCTTTAGCCAAACAAAATAATAAAGGCTGTATCTTTGCGCTAAATATGATGGACGAAGTAGCGCGTTTTGGCTTTGAATATGATATTACCGGACTTTCGCAAAAATTGGGCTCGCCAGTTTATGCTATCTCAGCTAAAACTTTAATTGGGATCAGCGAATTTACCCAAGCTTTAAAACACCATGCAGCCTCTCCAGGCACCGCCTTGGTAAAATTAAACCCTTTACATGAGACGAATCATGTAAGCGCTGCTGGTGCCTTGGCCAAAGAATTTGGTATGCACCAAGACGTGGTGTTACGTCATCAAAATACCCTTGATAGCTTTTTATTAAATAGTATTTTTGGTGCCTTGGCGTTTGTCGCCATCATGTTTTTCTTATTTCAAAGTATCTTTACATGGTCAGTGCCGTTAATGGACGGCGTAGAATTTGCCATTAATGCGCTTGCTCAATTTAGCACTTCAGCTTTGCCCGCTGGAGTATTTAATGACTTTATAAATGATGCAATATTTGGTGGGGTAGGAGCCTTTTTAGTATTTGTTCCTCAAATTATGGTCCTAACACTTATTATTGGACTGCTAGAAGATAGCGGATATTTGGCTCGCGCTGCTCTTATTTGCCATAAGCCATTGAGCTTATTTGGTCTATCTGGCCGTAGCTTTATCCCTTATTTGTCAGGTCACGCGTGTGCTATTCCCGCGATAATGGCCGCCCGCACGATTGAGTCTCCGCGCAAACGTCTTATAACTATGATGACGGTCCCCTTAATGTCTTGCTCAGCACGTTTACCAGTTTATGCTTTATTGATTGCGGTGTTTGTGCCACAGGTCAGTTACTTGGGTGGCTGGGTAAACTTGCAAGGCGCTATCTTTTTTGTGCTGTATTTTGGCGGTATTGTAACGGCGCTGATTGTTAGTAAGGTGCTAAATATTTATGTGGGTGACACTGAGTCTAAATCAGACCTACCCTTTATTTTAGAATTACCCAGCTATCGCTTACCGCACTGGCGGCCTTTGTTTTATAAAACCTTAAACAGCGGCATGTACTTTATCAAACGCGCTGCACCCATCATATTCATGGTATCGGTGGTGATTTGGGTCTTAGGCTATTTTCCTGCCAATGGTGATTTACAACATTCATATTTAGCTATGATCGGGCGATTTATAGAACCAGTTTTTGCGCCCTTGGGTGTTGATTGGCGCTATGGTGTGGCAATTTTGGTTTCGTTTTTAGCCCGAGAGGTATTTGTCGGTGTGTTAGGTACCTTGTTCAACATTGAAAACGCAGACGAGAACATTAGTGGTCTTGCTGAGCAAATTCAAGCAGACGGTTTTGCGCTTGCTTCTGGTGTTGCCCTATTAGCCTTTTATGTTATTGCCTTGCAATGTGTGGCGACAGTGGCAACTCTTAAAGCCGAAACCTCTAAAAATCGTTATTCTTGGGGTGTGTTTGTTGCCTACGGATTGCTTGCTTATGTGGTGAGCAGTATTTTGTATGCGTTGTTGAGTTAAGCAACTCCTAAACACAGGTAAACTTTATTAATTAGTTCGGACTCAGCCTGATGTTCCGCCTCATAGCCGGAGTGGTCAGCGCAAGGCGTTATTGGTGTGAACACAAGCTTTCCCAGTTGTTTAAGCAGCAAACCCGCAACCATTGCGGTTGATTACCAACAAGACAATTCGGGGCAAGTGTGGAAAGTGCTCTATCAGGACAGTACGCCTGATATCACGCGCACCTTAGATAACAATGGTAACTTGCTGACGATGGTAGCGGGGTCAGTTTCTCAAACTTACACCTACAATAATCAAAATTTATTGTTAAGTGAGGCGCTTTCAATACCAGGACGCAGTGCTCCGGTATCGTTTCATTACGAATATACGGATTTGAAATATCGTTCAGCCATTACTTACCCAGATAATGAAAAAGTTAGTTTTTACCCGAATGCTTTTGGGCAACCCACCAAAGTTAGCCGTTTGACATATCACTACGCCAACAATGTGCAATATCACCCAAGTGGGTCGGTCAGCAGTTTTGCTTATGGCAATGGTATTTTGCACACCACTACCATTGATGCGAATACCAACCTGCCCAATGTTGTGAAAGACATGAATGGCAGCTCTCGCGTACTATATTTAGATTATGCCTTTGACCATAATGCCAATGTTAAATCTATAATTGATGGCCAAAACAGTGCCTACAGCATTACCTCGATGACATACGATGGCTTAGACAGGCTAATAGCCACCGCCGGTAACAGCGGTATTGGTAGCACCGCGCTGCAATATGATTCCATGGGGAATATTACGTATTTTTCCAGTAAAAATAGAACACTGGATTACACCTACAACTATTCAAATAATCGCCTTACCAGTGTTTCAAGCAAAGGCGCTGAAGCCAAAAGCTATGCAAACTTTGATTACGATGATGCCGGTAACGTAACGAATAATAGCCATATTGCGATGTCTTACAACTTAGCGAATCAAATGACGAATGCAGATGGCAACACTTATTTGTATGACGGTTTTAATAGACGAGTCAAAACAAATAGCGATGAATTTAGTGCATACAGTCAAGACGGGCAACTGTTATATCGTCAAGATGGTACAGAGCATATTCAGTATATGTATTTAGGGTCGCGGTTGGTTGCTAAGAAGAAAAATAGTGTGATTACTTCGGTGCACACTGATTTACTGGGCAGTGCCGTTGCCGAAACAAGCACAAGCAGAGCGTTAATTGACCCAAGGCAATATTACAAGGCATTTGGTGATACCGTTAGCGCAACGAAAGACGATGTTGGCTATACCGGTCATAAGTTCGATGCTAATATTGGTTTGAGTTATATGCAGGCACGGTATTATGATCCAGTTATTGGGCGGTTTTACTCAAATGATCCGATGGACTTTCTGCTTCATATGGAAAAAGGCACAGGAATTATGGGCTTTAATCGTTTTGCATATGGAAACAATAATCCTTACAAATATACTGACCCTACTGGAATGTACCCAGAAGAGGACTTAGAACCTATGGCACAAGAGCAGGTGATGTTTGCCGAAGCATTGGGGTATGATAATCCAGATGTTGCACAAGACGGCCTAGCTCAAACTGGCAACGATATGGTTGAAGCAGCAACACCTTCAAGAGAAACATTACATACTGCTGGGACTGCAACAGCAGTAGGTCTTACCGTACTCGCTGTCACAACGCCATGCACAGCAGCTTGTGCAGGTGGGGCTACAGCGATTGGTACACTTCAAGCGGCAGACCACTTTACTCAGGGAAACAATGTTGATGGCGTGTTAAGTATTGTTCCTTTCGCCGCTGGAAAATCTCTTCAACTAGGTATAAAGGCATCTAAAGAAATCACAAAAAGCCAAATAGGTGCAATTGGTGACGTCACCACTACTGGCGTTATCGAGTTAAATAAAGAAAGATGAAAAAGTTCTATAAAGTTGGTTTTACAATGATAATGTTTACTTGGTTTTTTATTAGTAGGCTTATATTTAAGAACGATACGTCTTTCTACTATGTGCTCGGCGTAGGAGTTCTTTATGCAATTTCTACACACTGGATTTATTCATTCATTTTTAATACAAATATGCATACTCATATAAACAAAATAGGGCCAAACCAGTCAAAGACCATAAGGTTAGCTTTGTTTATATTTGCAATTGGAATGGGGATCTATACGACATTGATTTTGTAAAATGAGCTGAATATTGTTTTTTTAAAAGTCCGCATTTTTAGCATTGAACTGTCATTAAAATGATATACAACTCAATTTCTAAACTACTGAAAACAAATATGAGTATAGAACGGGTAATAATGATCGGCTAATGGCTTTCGAAGATCAATCTTTAAACAAGACAATGAATTTACGGCATTAAAGTAAACCTAGTATAGCAAAAGCGATGTAGATCGTAGTGTCGATTACTTTATATGCAGGCACGGTATTATGATCCAGTGCTTGGGCGATTTTACTCAAATGACCCGGTTTAAGCATCAACATTCATATCTCAAGGAAATATTCAAGGTTTCAATAGGTATGCCTATGCGAACAACAACCCATACAGGTATGCAGATCCGACCGGGATGGCGCCTGAATCTTTCGAAGATTGGAAAAATCTTGCGTCAGGGGCAATTAGCTATGCGAAAGGGGCAACTACAATGGTCGCGGGTGGCGTAACTATAGGTTTTGGTGTCGTCGGCATCGCTCTTCCAGAACCTGGCACTACGTTAGTAGGAGTAGGTTTATTTGCAGTTGGAACTGCAGCAATACCAATCGGAAATAACGAAATGGCTGATGGTATGGATCAAATGGCAAAAGGTTGGAATAATGGTGAGGAATCAACAATTGGGCAAGGTTTAAAAATAGATACCGCAGGAGGCGCTTTGAACGAGGCACTTGGTATTGATAGTTCATCGAAGGTAAATTTAGGCAACGCCATTGATGGAGCAATATCTCAAACTGCTAGTGCATATATGCCAGCCGCCCCCGTACTGAATGCCGTTAATACCGCGGCCACTATTAATGACGTTAGCAAATTAGCTACACCTGAAGAAGAAGAGCCTAATGATTAGTAAACAAGTAAAAGATCTCTTTTATCCAGTCCCTTATCCAAAATGTTTGACTGGCTTAGTTAATGTCAAGTTTTGTTTATTGAAAAGCAAGTATTTTGGTCGGTATAGTATTGCTTATATCGAGCTAAATGAAATTGATGATCTACATAATAATATAAATATATTTAGGAGTGAAATTGCTAAAATAACTAAAGCAATATGGCTGTTTAGAGAGGTTGGGGTTTTTATAATAATTAGAGTGAAAAATCGTATCCCTAAAGAAATGGCATTAGAAAGTTTAGTGGATAAAACAGGATTCCATTCTGTAATAATACAAGGTATTTGCTTGGTCAATGAAAATGACCAACGTTTCGCTCAATCTAAATGGTTTAAACACTCTTTTGGAGATAGTAATCAAATCCTTAACAAGTTAGGAAGCTTCCGTTCGAAGTTATCATAACTTAAAAAAACTACATAAAATTGACCTCTCAGGTGGCAATGAACGCTGAAATATAACAGTACAAGTTCAAGTTTGGTAGACAGGCGATATTGGCTTTAAGGTGCAGAATTTCATGGGGGCAGAAAATAATGGGGTCGTAATCAATTTACCTCGTTTCTTAAAGCTCTATCACTAGGTTGGGCTTTTCTTTTTTATAATAAGCAATAACTCAAGCCGGCTGGGCTGACTTCATTGGTTTCGACGGGCAGAATGGCACAGCGGGCTCGGCATTCTCTCTCAGCGCCACTAATTGGTCACACCAGTCTTCTTGCCCAGTCTCGCTGTTTTAGTCTGCACAGAAAAACAAGCATTTGATGCCCAGACTGCAGGTTATTATTCTCCCGAGTAAAACATGTGAAGATTCGGCAAAATTTCTTTGCTCGTTAGTCTTCAACTGCCTCTAAAATAGTGTCCTGTTGTTTCAAGACTATTGTCTGATTTCTTGTTAACACCAAGCGACTTTGTCGTATCTTAATTACCAAGCGATTCTGTCGTAATCGCTAATTACCAAGGGAATTTGTCGGTCATTTTTTTTATGTGCCTGTTAGTGTTTTGTTTTTGAATACTA
>Ga0307933_1000547_pt1 | contig 34577 bp, 30 predicted proteins | sample OrgLakmetageno88_FD_201811 | JGI IMG/M metagenome (GOLD analysis project Ga0307933, IMG submission 201811) | Saline water microbial communities from Organic Lake, Antarctica - #88 | ecosystem: Environmental > Aquatic > Non-marine Saline and Alkaline > Saline | place: Antarctica: Organic Lake... | reverse complement strand
TTCTTACGGAAACAACTGAAGTTCAGCCAAGAAGAGCTGGGTAAGCGCATTGGGCTTAACCGGGGTAACATTGCTTCATATGAGAACGGCAGTGCAGAACCGAAAATTTGCAACCTGCTCAAACTCTCCAACCTTTTTGGTGTCCCTATCCTTGACCTCACTAAACGAGACCTCAGCGTAGAAGACAACCTGCAGGCAGCCAATGAACACTATCAGGCGCCTTCTGCTAATGAAGCAGAATTACTACAACAGTTTACTAAGAGATCCACTGAGCTGATAAAAGTAATCAGTAGCATTCATACTTGTTTTGAATATAAGACGAACTCCCTTGATGAATCGACACGAGCCTCCAAAGCCTACCAAATGGCGGCTATGAAGTTTGAAGAGCTCTTTGATGCTTCCGAAGAACTGGCAGGCAACCACAAAGCGCTGCTCGACTTCGTACACTGTCATATTAAGGGAAAATAATTATTTTTTATTTAAATATTCCCGCCGTTGCTTGACTGTTATCTGCCGTTCCCCTATCTTTATGGTATAGATTGAACAGGAATATTGTTTTTGCATTTCTCCTTCTCCTTAATACCAAGTTGATCCTGTTTCAGTAAATCGCTGCAAAATCAGCAGCGTACCACATCGACCAACACAGAACACAACTAAGACAAACACACAATATGAATGGCACCTGATAAGGCTGCGCATGATTATTCTATATTCCAGTGCTTTGTTCTTATCAGAGAAAAATTGAATTTTCGGTAATAACCTAACCGAAAATGAAGTTGGATATTTGATTTTGTTTACCCAAACATCCGTACAAAATGATTTGCACAAAAACTACCCCTGTCGATTTTAATCGCCACCGAAAACCGTTTCATCTCATGAAAACCTTACTCACCGTGGCGGTGCTTCTGCCAGCAATATCCCTGTATGCCACAGACTCGCTAATAGGGCCTTCGCCCCTTCAGTTCTCAGAATCCGACTACCAGGAGATACAGCAGAAAGCCAAAGCAGAAGGCAAGCTCTTTTTCCTGCATTTTACAGCAGACCACGTGGACAACTGCGAATGGATGAACGAGCATACCTTCACCAATAAGCAACTAACCAATTATCTCTCACGCAGCTACTTAGCCGCTGAGGTGGATATTGAGAAGCCTGAGGGAGCCAGACTACAGTATCAATTTGAAATCAACCTATTGCCGACTACACTAGTCTTCAGCTCCAAAGCTGAGCTCATTGGTGCAATCGAAGGTAAACAAACGGCCAAAGAAATGATTGCCGCGCTACGGGTCTATGACACACCAGAGTACCGCATTATGCCTGCTAAAGTGAAAGGTGGTATTGTTCGTCCAGCCGCTTACCGGGCGGTAAGACATAAAGTTTCACGCCCCCGGCTCATTCCGGATGCATCTGCGTTGGCCAACCAAAACCATTACCAACCACAGATGGAAGCAGTCCAATCAGTGACTCCAACTACTGATCAGGAGCAGTACCCTAGCATCTACAAACGGCCTCAGAAGGTGCAGCGCCCAAGTCGCCCAACCGCTTTCTACGCTGTACAGGTCGGTGTATTCTCCAATCATCAGAATGCTTTCCGGGAGAAGGTCAATCTGGAGCGCTACGGCACCACCGGGCACCTTTTGCCAATTAAAAGTGCTGACGGACGGACCAAATACAGACTTTGCGCTGGCACCTTTAATGAAAAATCCGATGCGCAGCTTCATCAGAATAAGCTAAGCTCAAGGTATCCAGATAGTTTTATCAAGTGGATTCAAGAATAGCTAATCCGGCGATATGCCTTCCCCCCCCTGAGGTTTCAGGCTAGCTGGTTTTTCTAGCTTAACGGATGTTCTTCTTAAAGAGCATCCGTTTTTTATTTTTGCGTTTCAACAACCCAAAACCTATGCCTTCGCTACTTCTCCGCAACATTCGTTTTCTGGTCTTGGCTGAAACAGCCCCCCTTCCTGCCTACCCTGGTGCTCAGATGCAGAACATCCCCGTCCTGAAGGACGCTTACTTACTGGTAGAAAATGGCCGGATTGCTGGGTTTGGCAGTATGCTGGCCTGTCCGGAACGTGCTGACGATGTAATTGATGCCGACGGACGCGCCGTAATACCAGCCTGGTGCGACTCCCATACCCACCTGATCTTTGCCCGCAGCCGTGAGGAAGAGTTTGTGGACCGGATCAAAGGCTTGAGTTACGAAGAAATCGCACGCCGGGGTGGAGGCATTCTCAACTCAGCCCGGCGCCTGCAGGAAGCCACCGAAGAAGAACTGTTCGAATCGGCCCTTGGACGGCTAAAGGAGGTCATCACTTACGGGACCGGTGCCATCGAAGTCAAAAGCGGTTACGGCCTGACGGTGGAGAGTGAACTAAAAATGCTGCGCGTGGCAAAACGGCTACGGGAACAGTCCCCAATTCCGGTGAAGGCGACCTTCCTGGGCGCCCATGCACTCCCTCCTGCTTACAAGTCCAACCGGGAGGCCTACCTCGACCTCATCGTGGACGAGATGCTGCCACGCATAGCGGACGAAGGATTGGCAGACTATGTAGATGCCTTCTGTGAGAAAGGCTTCTTTAGCGTCAAAGAAATGGAAAGGGTCCTGGAAGCGGGCGCACGCTACGGGCTCAAAGGAAAAGTCCACACCAACCAATTTAATAGTATGGGCGGGATTGAATCGGCTGTTGCTCAGGGTGCGGTATCCGTTGACCATCTGGAAGTTGTTTCTGATGCTGAAGTGGAGGTTTTAAAAAGTGGGGCTACTATCCCAACCCTTTTGCCCTCGGCCCCCTTCTTTATCGGTGGACACTATCAACCTGCCCGAAAATTGATTGACGCTGGGCTGCCCGTAGCTTTAGCTACTGATTATAATCCGGGGTCGACACCTTCCGGGCGCATGCAATTCGTACTGTCGCTGGCCTGTATCAAATGCGGCATGCTTCCGGAAGAAGCCATTTGTGCCGCAACCATCAACGGTGCAAAGGCACTGGAGTTGGAAACCGAACTGGGTAGTATCGCCAAAGGCAAACGGGGCAGTTTTATACTGACCCCTGTAATCCCTTCACTGGCGTACCTGCCCTACGCATTCGGTACGGACCTGGCAGAACGGGTTTACATCGATGGCAAGTGCCGGGTTGATAAGCGGTCTGTATTCCAGGACTAAAGTCCCAACATGCTCTAAATCAACGAACCACCATGCCCATTCCTTTCCGGTATTGCTTGCTTTTGGGTTGCCTCTGGGCTTCCGCCACGACATGCCTGCAGGCTCAGTTCTCCCCCGCTCAGGAGGTGATCATTTCCACTCACGATGGACGAATATTAAAGGGACATAGCATTGAGCAGGACAGCAGTGGGTATACGTTTTGGTTGAAGTCGGCCCGGTGTAATACCATAGTAAAGCAAGAAGCTATTGCCCAGATTGATACTATAGGTTTATGGGCACCTACTACAGGCACTTACCTGAATCAGGTTGGCCCCAACACCGGATTTGGTCTCAAGAAAGGCGAGGTATACTACCGTACCTACCTGTTGACGGCCAACTTTGCAGCTGTTGGCGTGACCGATTACTTCTCCATCGGTGCAGGGTTTGACGTCGCCTCAAGTATAGATCAGCCTGATCACTTACTGACCTACGCAATAGCGCCAAAAATCACCATCCCTGTCCGAGAGAACCTGATCAACTTAGGCATTGGTGCTATTTTCCTGAAGCTACCAGATTATGAAGGTGGCTTCTCCACTCATAATTTATATCATGCTACCCTCTCTGTCGGGACGCCCCACCGTTACCTTTCTGCGGGTCTGGTCATGTTGCAGATTGAAGGCAACCTCAGGCCCTCTCCTGTCTACACCATCAATGCGCATTGGTCCGTTACTTCTTTTTTCGCCCTGCAGGCTGAGTTATTTACCGGAACGCCTATTGAAGGAACCGCTTTGCTACCCGGTATCCAAATAATGGGGCGGCGGGTCGACTTCAATATATTTTATCCCTTCGGCAGATTTGATCAGGATTTTTACGCCAGCCCACTTCCCATTGCCAGCCTGAGCGTCAAAATCAACCGCCCCTGGTAGCCTGTTGGAGCCAACATCTGCGCTTTGTTCCTGTTCCGGATATAATTGCATTAGTAACCGCATATCAAAGAACCAAACCTGTACCTGCTTGTTATACTTTCAAAAATTACTGAAAATAACGAATACTAAATATGAAAAGTGTCATCACCTGTGATATGGAAGGTCGAATAGAGACCTTTAGCCAAGGGGCAGAAGAGATGTTCGGCTATCCGGCAGAGGAAATCATCGGCAAAGAGCGCGTATCCGTTTTCTCTCCCGGCGAAATCGTGCTGCAGAACGTCCCTGTGTGGCTGGAAGAAGCAAGCGAAAAAGGTCGGCACGAAGCAAAAACGAAGTTTGTACGTAAAGACGGGAGTCCCTTCAATGCCAAAATCCGCGTTACCCCTACCTTTGCAAATGGCAAAGAGAACGGGCAGACCGGCTACTGCGGGGTCACAGAAGAAATTGAAGAGGATGTAAATCCACCAATCAAATTTTCCACGAAGCTGATCAAAGCACTGGCGATCACCCGCATGCCATTCCTGTCAGCAGTACTCATGCCCGCGTTTATCGGCGGAGCTTACGCGTACCACTATGGGTTGAGCACGCCGGGCAGCTTTAATTGGTGGCTCTTCAGCATAGCAGCTATCGGAGTGGCGCTGCTCCACCTGGGCAGCAACGTCATGAATGATTACTTTGACGTAAAAGATGGAACTGACGGGGCTAATAACGACTACTTCCTGCAATTCTCGGGGGGCAGCCGGGCGATAGAGCTGGGGCTAATCACCCTGGAAGGGACTAAACGGCTGGGGCTGACACTTATTGGCGCAGCCACGGTTATTGGTATTTACCTTACGGCCATGACAGGTTGGATAACTTTAGCTATCGGTCTTGTCGGGCTGGCCATTGGTTACCTCTACACGGCACCACCGGTAAGGCTTGTTGCCCGCCGTGGTCTCGGCGAGCTGGGTATCTCACTGGCTTTTGGGCCCCTGGTTACTTTGGGTATTGTGTATGTCGTAACACAGCAGCTCAGCCCAATGGCTTTCCTGGTCGGATTACCGGTGGGTCTTCTAACGGCTAACATATTGCTCATTAATGAATTCCCAGACGCTGAGTCAGACGCTAAGACTGGTAAAAACCACCTGGTCGTTACTTTCGGAAAAGAAAAAAGCACCTATATCTATCTCGCCATTTTGCTAATGGCATTTCTCTCGAATCTGGCGATTGTCTGGTTCCTCCCGGGCACTAATGCCTGGCTTACTGGTGTGAGTGTTGCCTCCCTTGTTGCCGGAATAGCCATTTTCCAGCATATCCGCAATCACTACCGCGACCGGGAGCTGGTGACCTCTAACAAGAATACGATTGCACTAAGTGCACTGACCGGGCTCCTGACCACAGTGGCCCTGATACTCGGCTAAGCGCACTTGCCTTAAAGCATTTTGAGCCTGATTGAGTCCTCGGTCTTGACATATATCGTCAGGGGGCACGCACGGAACTGAATAGTGGCGCTGCGGAACTCAAAGGACAGTTTTAGACAAGTCCTGATAAAAAACACGTTTTGGTTTGATCTGAAAGTCCTGGTGCAACTGCGCCGGGGCTTTTTTTTGGAATATATCCGGGCTCTACCCCACCCTGATTCAACTCCGCGAGGCGATTTTCACCCGAAAACAAGGCGATTGAGCTTCATTTAGCGAAAATTCGCAAAATTTAAGCCTCCATACTTTACTTTTTGCCAAGAAGCCCCTAAATTAGTAGCGAAAATTCGCTGGAGGTGTTTTGGAGTGATCATTCCAAGCTTCGCTTTAACTCCTACTCCAGATAAATAGCGGGCAATAACCTGCTCTTTTGATTAGCAACTTTAATTAAGATTTAACCATGCAAGACACGCTCAGCAAAATCGATGTACTCCAGGGCGGCGAATTCCTAATTAGCGAAACGCCATCACCGGAGCACACCTTCATTCCGGAAGAAATGAATGAGGAACAACTCATGATCCGGGATACCGTCCGGGACTTTTTGGCTACCGAAATCCTGCCAAATATTGACCGGCTTGAGGCACAGGAAGAAGGATTGGCACCACGGCTACTGGAGAAGATGGCGGAGCTTGGTTTGCTAGGCTCCCACATGCCGGAAGAGTACGGAGGCATGCAGATGGACACCAATACCAACACCATGATATGTGATGTATTTGGTCCGGCGGGTGCGTTCACGGTTTCCTACGCTGCGCATACCGGTATTGGCATGCTGCCTATCCTTTACTTCGGTGATGAGTCTCAAAAAGCTACTTACCTGCCCCGCCTGATCAATGGGGAGCTCAAAGCCGCTTACTGCCTGACCGAGCCCAGCTCCGGTTCTGATGCCCTGGCTGCCAAGACCCGCGCTGATCTGAGTGGAGACGGCAGTCACTACCTCATCAATGGGCAAAAGATGTGGATTTCCAATGCTGGCTTTGCGGATGTTTTCATTGTCTTCGCCCAAATTGATGGTGATAAATTCACTGGTTTTATTGTAGAGCGCGACTCTGAAGGACTGACACTCGGCGCGGAGGAGCAGAAACTGGGCATCAAGGGGTCTTCCACCCGTCAGGTTTTCTTTGAGAACGTAAAAGTGCCCAAAGAAAACGTACTGGGTGAGATCGGCAAAGGGCACCTGATTGCCTTCAATGCCCTGAACATCGGCCGGTTCAAGTTGTGCGCCCTTTGCGTGGGCGGCGCTAAGAAAAGTGCGGAGACGGCCGTAAAGTATGCCAATGAGCGTATTCAGTTCAAGCAGCCGATTTCCAACTTCGGTGCGATCAAGCATAAGCTCGGTGAGCAGGCGATTCAGATCTTTGCAGCTGAAAGCGCCATGTACCGTGTTTCTCACCTCTTGCAGGAAAAAAATAAAGCCCTGGTGGCAGAAGGTATGGGTTTTGCAGAAGCCAAGCGGCAGGCGGCGGAAGAATATGCCATCGAGTGTGCCTTACTCAAGGTACTGGGCTCAGAAGTACTAGACTACGTAGTGGATGAAACCGTGCAGGTACACGGCGGCATGGGCTACTCAGAGGAAGGTACAGCTGCCCGCGCTTACCGCGATGCCCGCATCAACCGCATCTACGAGGGCACCAACGAAATCAACCGCATGCTCTCGATTGACATGCTGTTCCGCCGCGCGCTGAAAGGTAATCTCGACATCGTTGGGCCAGCCTGGGAAGTACAGAAAGAGTTGGCTTCTATGCCCTCTTTCGAACAGCCCGAGGGTGCCTACGCTGCCGAGAAGAAAGCGATCAAGGAGTTCAAGAAAGCAGTACTTATGACTGCTGGCGCTGCCGCCAAAATGCAGATGGACGGCGAGCTCAACCTCAAGGAGGAGCAGGAGGTCATCATGAATGTCTCCGATATGCTGCTCGACACTCTTACGGCAGAATCGATGCTGTTGCGGGTGGAAAAGCTAGCCGGCATGGACAGCAAGGAGCACGCACAGGAAGTGTACGATACTATGCTAAAGGTCTTTATGACCGATGCTACCGCCCGTATCCACAAAAGCGGTACTGATGCCCTCGTTTCCTTTGCTGAGGGCGATCTCCTGCGCACCATGCTGATGGGGCTAAAGCGCTTCACCAAGTACACGCCAACGAACGTCAAGAAAGCCCGCCGCATGATTGCCGACCGTATGATTGAGGCAAATGGCTACTGCTTCTAAGATTTTGTAGACAATGCTAGATAAGTTGAAAGCCCCGGTCCGTTTTGGTCCGGGGTTTTGTTTTTAGGTTGCGGTGAGCTTATCGCCCGGCGCACGCGCTTCCCTTGGTGTACTCATTTTATAGTCCACCAACCTATCTCACCTTTGTTATTAATCCACTAAGAGGATACGTCCGCTCGTGGTACGCTGAAACGGTTGTTGATCCAGCTCCCTAAAGCAGTCGAGCCTTGCGCGCCAGAAATAGGTGCCAGCGGCTACAGAAAGTGTCACTTGGTCCAGGTTTCCCCCATTGCCTGACCAGACTTTTTGTCCGGTGGCATTGAAGAGTTCCAGTGTGTAATTTTCCACATTACGGGAAGGTAAAGGACGCAACTGGGCAGGCAACCGACTGGGAGAAGGAAAGGTAATATTACAGAAACATCCATCGGTTTGAACGGTAAAGGGCTGCTGACGGATGTCACACCCGTAATAATTATTGAGCATATACCTACCAGGTATCCGGGTTTGTAACACAGATTCTGTGCCTTCTCCAACCCAGTAATAACCATCTGCATCAGGCAGCCCTTCGAGCAATGCACTGCCGCTATCGCAGATCACAGTGTCTTTTGGAGGCAATTGGGTGACAGAAGTACCTGTTTCTCCACATCGTTTCAACGCTACCTGATCTACATAATAATAGGCCCAGTGCAATGCATTGTCAACGCCTGTTTCCTCAAAAGTGGTGCGCGCCTGATCGTATAAATTACCAATAAGCAGGTATTTTTCGCCACCTTCAGCAAGGTACTGCCCCCGGATTTCCATCCATCCGGACGTATCGGAAAGGACACGGCCTTCAAGGTTTTTCACTGTATAATAGTACTTGCTCAAGCTGTCCTGCGCAGGTCGGTTAACCTTGAACTCTTTAACCTTAAGTTAGGGCGTACCCTATACTTGGGCTCGCGTTTAAAGTACACCCTAACAGGCTTGAGTTCTTTAACCTTCTCCGACCGACGTAGCAAGCTTAGACGCGAAGTCGGTTACTTGATCACCACCCGTTCCACCCAAGCCTGCCCCTCCACTTCCACGCGCAGGGCATATACGCCCGGCGGCACCTTCGGCAACTGCAGCGGCACTTCTGGAGCAGATGGTTTTGTGACTGCCCACACCGCCTGCCCCTGCATATTGTAGAGCGTGAAGTAGCCCTTGCCCGTGGGCGCAGCGCCCGGCCAGGCGACGGTGAGGTGGCGGGAGGCGGGGTTGGGGAAGACCGATAACCCCGGCTTTGCAGGAGGTGGCAAAAGCTGCCCGGCATGCACCAGGTACTCACAGGAATCCTGCCCGATGCAGCCTTCTGAGTTGGTACGGACGAGCCAGCAGCTGCGATCGCCGTCCCCTGTTGCATAACCGCCTGTGACTAAATCGCCATTTGGTAATTCCGCAAAGCGCCCGAAGCTCCCCGAGGTATAAAAGTTGAAATCTTCAAACGGGGGCAAGTACGAACGGGACCATAAAGTATCTCCCTCCGGAGTAAATTTGAATAGCCAGCCAGCGGTGACGTCCTCTCCCTGTATCTTGGTATAATGGTCCCCTGAGCCTACAATATTGCCATCAGAAACCACTTTGAGTTCCCGAAAATTATTACCGAGGAGCTGCCGGAAGGGCCTAAAGATGGTCCTTAGCCAGGTAGTTTGATAATTACTGTCTAACCGGGCAATGGTTGGCTGTACAATACTGTTCCCATATTGATCTTCACCCTGGTATTGATCGCCATGAACAATGATGTTTCCGTTCTCAAGGACAGTCAGCTCCCGTATCCAGCCCATTTCTGGGTTAAAACCAGAGGCTCCGCTTTCGATGACTTCCCCATCTGATAAGCGTACTCGCAAAAAAAGATTTTCAAGCCCATCTTCGGGATTTTGTGACCTTCGGCCAATGCCCATGACAAGAATAGAATCTCCCTGCATGGTACCGTCTATCAGGGTTTCGGACTGATTAGGCTCTCCGTAGTACTTTAACCACATGGTTTCCCCTGTGAAGCTGATTTTTCGAAGGTAAGCGTCCCGGTAGCCATCTAGCCGTGTAGCTGAGCCGTACAGCAAATATCCATCCTCCACCTCTACGGGTACCTGACAATAAAAATTACTCTGATTGGTACTGTCTTCGTACTCATAGCGGAATTCCTCCTGTAGTTCGCTATCCAGCTTGACCGCTACTTTATTGCTACGTGATGCTAATACGGTAAACAGATACCCTCCATCCGAAGTTGGCAGTATTTGTCCATACCACCAACTGATATAAAAGTTGCTATTGATAGTATCTACGGTAATAGTATCTGTGAAAATCTTATGATCCAGTAATATACCATCTGAAGTGTACTTAGCGACTATAGTGCCATCACGCTTTCGATTCGTGCCTTCTATCAACTCTTTCGCCCTTCCAAACCCTATAATGTATGGGCTGTCTACGGCTACGTCCCAGAACGAGTTTGAATAATAGCCTAAATCCTGTGCCTGATTGAAAGTTTGCCCGATAAGGACTATCGGTCCAAGTAGCATAAGAAAGAACAATTCGGTTTTGAAAGGCATGTGTTCTGCTTTAGCGTGATACAATGATTTTGTGATGCTCTGGCTGCTGCCCCTTTATTTGCAGGCGTGCCCAGTAGATACCCGGGGGCACCGGCAGTTGCAAAGTAGTGCGTTGTCCGGTGAGTGAGACCTCGAAGGCAGACTGCCCCTGTAAGTTGAAAAGTGTCAGGAAGGCGGCATCCTGTGTGTGTGTGTGTAAACATGAGGTTCTTCTTTTAGCGGTTAGTGAATGATTAGGAAGATACGGAATTAAGAATAGAAAGACAATGCTTGCTGCTCGCCGGGCACCCTCGCCCGGCGCCCTCTCCGTCCGACGTAGTTTGGAAACGAAGTCCGCTCCTTCGCCGGGCTTGCTGACCATGAGTACAAGAAAAGCGCACCGGGTGAATGCCCAGGCAACGGCTGGGAGTAGTGCACCCGGTGAGGCTATTGCCACTTTAACCTTCTCCGACCGACGAAGCAAGCCTGACGCGAAGTCAGTGAACCTTTAACCTTGAATACTTTAACCTTGACCCTCACTCCACCAACACCCGCACCACCTGCAATGGCCGCCCCGACCGGTCCAAAAGCCGTAAAAAGTACACCCCTGCCGGCCAATCCCCAACCGGGATATTTTGAAGCGGCAAAGGATCAAGCGCGTGCTCCGCAAGGGGCCGGCCGTACGCATCAAGCCATTGTGCCCGCGCCACCTGTAGGTTGTCTGTTAAAGCCTCCAACTGAAGGGGTGCTCCACCAGAAACCGGATTGGGATAGGCCCGGTAAGCGCTTGCGCGGGAAGGCGGTGCAGCAATCTCCTCCACATCTACAAACTGCAGCCCCTCCTCACAGTTGGGGTGGTAGCAGCCGGCGCTGTCTAGTTTTAGGAGCCAGGCGACTGAATATAGGGCTACGGTATCTTCTACAAAACCTCCAAGAATTAAACCTCCATCTTTAGTTTCAAGCCCACACCGTAACTGACCGAGACGGAAACCTTCAGTATTGTCCAGGAACATTCTTTTCCAGTTTAGCTCGCCTTGCTGTGTCATAGAAAAAACCCAGCCTACCCCACCGTAGAAATCTTCCCCTTCATAGGTATTTGAATCTCCTACGCCTATAATGTTGCCGGCTTCCGTTTGGAATAAGTCTGTAATATAATTGCCAAAGCTGACAAACTCAAAGTCGTACTGCTGTAAGACTTCTCCCTCCGGGCTGATCCACAATAAAATGGGGGCTCGTCTAACCCCCTGCCCGATCTCCCGGAAAAAAGAAACGAGCAATTGACCGTTATCCAGTTCAATTACATTCTCGGTTGGAGCGCCCGATAAATAATATTCCCCGATGGTAGAGGTCCAAAGCTCATTGCCCTCCGGGTCTATACACAGCAGCCGTAGCCGTTTGTCTACTCCTGAGCCGCAGGATTGGTAGGAAAGGCACTCTCTGTAGACAATTACTACATTGCCATTTTCCAATACCGCAAAATCCCGGCTCCTGATTAGCCCGTTATCCCCTGCGTAAAAGCGCTCCCATAGTAGATTGCCCTCGAAATCAAATGCCATCACCCACACTTTCTCTTCACCCGGGGAAAATGTTCCATGATCGCCATGAACAATAAGTGTACTATCATTGAAAAAGTCGATACCAAAGAGATGATCCTCATAATTGCTTCCAAAGGATTTAAGCCACAAGCTATCGCCGTTCAAGCTTTGTTTTAGAAGAAACCCATAAGGGTAAACACCAGATTCCTCAATAATAGACCCAACAAAAAACAGGCTGCTATCATTGACCACCATTCCCTGATTGCCTGTTTCAATTCCAACAGCAACAAGGTAATTATTGATTGTTGAAGATTGCCAAAGGACATTACCTTCAAGGTTGGTACTTGCTGATTTATGGACATAGGTATAACTGGGTGGTGGAGCAGTCAAGACATTTAGCAGGTAAGTGGAGCTTTCTCGCGTATGGAGGAGATGCTTTCTACGCCACCTAAGGTATAGCGCTTTTGAAAACGGAGCTTGCCCAAACATCAGTGAACAAGGCATTAAGGCTAAACAAAAGAGTATGAACCAAAGCTGTTTCATAATTTGATATTGTAAAACAGCAGTGAGGGTGGAAGCCCTCACTGCCGTGTATAGATTTAAAAAAGTTACTTGACAATCGCTTTCAGCGTACCGATACGTTTACCTTGCGATACGGCTTCAAAGAAGTATAAGCCTTCAGGCTTACTGCTCAAATCAATTTCAAAACGCTGTCCTTCCTGAAACTCCAGGCTATGAATACTACGTCCTGCCAAGTCTCTGATTTCAATCAGGATGGGCTCAGCGTAATATTGGTCAAGGTCTAAAGTAAATGCGCCGGAAGAAGGATTGGGAGCAATACTTATGCCAGCAATCGTGTTGTTTGCTTCTGTTTCCGGAAGCTCAACTTCAAATGGCAACTGATAATCCGGCCAAAACTGCCGGTCTAACAACAGCCCCAGCAAAGCCCGGGCGTAACTGCTTTCGGGTGCTGATTGGGTCCTCTGCTGGGGGGGGGAAGTAAAAATTCAGATTAAGCATATTGAAATATTTAAAGACTATAAAAATACAGATAGACAGCGGCTGAAGAGATACGTACCCTTTTTTCAACAGTAACAGGAGCGGCTACAGATGAGCGCAGTACATTTTTCATCAAGCCATACCGAAAGATAAGGTTTTGATGTAAAACCTACCTACCAAACCTAAGTTTTAACATTGTAAAATTGCTAAATAGGTATAGTACGAGGGCGGGAGCTTTCAATCCAGCCCTCACACCACCGCCGCCAGCCAGCTCGCCTGGCTGATCGCCCGCTTGGCATCCAGCTCCCGGGCTTCGTCCGCACCGCCAATGAGGTGCACTTTGAGCCCGGTGGCCTCCAGAGGTTGCTGCAGCGCGCGCAGGGGCACCTGACCAGCACAGACCACCACATGGTCGACTTCCAGCAGGCGGGGCTCGCCTTTGTGCAAGATGTGCAGCCCGGCATCATCCACGCGCTGATACTGCACTTCGCTGAGCATTTCCACTCCTTTTTTGCGTAGGCTCTGCCGGTGCGCCCAGCCGGTGGTTTTGCCCAGGCCAGCTCCCGGCTTGCCCTCAGAGCGCTGCATGAGGTAAATCTGCCGGAACGGCAGCTCCGGTTTGGGCTTCGTAAGGGCACCCGGGTTCTGATAAGCCGTGTCCACGCCCCATTCTTCCATAAAGGCTTCTACCGGCTGTGGGGTGTCAGACGGAGGGTGTACCAGAAACTCTGACACATCAAAGCCAATACCACCGGCACCGATAATGGCGACCCGCTCACCCACTTCCTTATTGCGCAAGAGCACATCTATATAACTTAGTACTTTGGGGTGTTCGATGCCCTCCAGTTGAATCTGCCGGGGGGAGACACCGGTGGCCAGTGCTAACTCGTCAAAGCCCTGCCCGGCCAGGTCTTCGGCTTCCACCCGGGTATTGAGATGCAAGTGGACACCGTGCAGCTCAATTTGCCGCTGGAAATAGCGCAGGGTTTCGTAAAACTCCTCCTTGCCCGGGACACGTTTGGCCATATTGAACTGCCCTCCGATCTGATCACTGCCTTCAAACAGGTGGACTTCATGCCCGCGCTGTGCGGCCACAGTAGCAAAAGCCAGCCCCGCCGGCCCTGCGCCCACTACCCCCAGCTTTTTCTTCGTCTGGGCAGGAGTGTAGTTAAGCTCTGTTTCGTGGCAGGCTCTTGGATTAACCAGGCAACTGGCTGTTTTTTGTTTGAAGACGTGGTCGAGGCAGGCCTGATTACAGGCAATGCAGGTATTGATTTCGTCCGCCCGGTTTTCGGCTGCTTTTTGCACAAAGTCGGCATCCGCCAGGAAGGGGCGGGCCATAGACACCATATCCGCATGGCCGTCTGCGAGAATTTCCTCCGCTTTCTCCGGAGTATTGATCCGGTTGGTCGTGATGAGCGGTATGCCCACCTTGCCCATAAGCCGTTGCGTGACCCAGCTGAAGCCGCCCCGGGGCACCATCGTCGCGATGGTCGGTACCCGGGCTTCATGCCACCCAATACCGGTATTAATGATGGTCGCACCGGCCGCTTCGATCTCTCCGGCGAGGTGCTCTACCTCTTCCCAACTGCTGCCGTCGTCCACCAGGTCGAGCATAGACAAGCGGTAGATGATGATGAAATTTGGCCCCACGGCCTCCCGGGTACGGCGCACAATCTCGATGGGGAAGCGGATACGGTTTTCGTAGGAACCGCCCCATTTGTCGGTACGCTTATTCGTTTTAGAAACAATGAATTGATTGATAAGATAGCCTTCTGAACCCATGACTTCCACTCCATCGTACCCGGCCTCCTGCGCCAGTTGCGCTGTACGGACGAAGGCCCGGATGGTACGCTCCACGCCGCCCCCGCTCAGTTTCCAGGGCTTAAAGGGCGAGATGGGCGATTTGAGTCGGGAAGGTGCCACCGCCAGCTGGTGATAACCGTAGCGCCCGGCGTGCAGGATTTGCAGGCAGATTTTGCCGTCCGCCCCATGCACCGCATCCGTGATCACCCGGTGCTTGCGCATTTCCCGGCGGTTCGACAGTTTGGCAGAAAAGGGACCCACCCAGCCTGCCCGGTTGGGCGCTATACCACCGGTGACCATGAGCCCCACGCCACCCCGGGCCCGTTCGGCAAAGTAGGTGCCCATTTTTTCGAATCCGTTTTTCTCTTCTTCCAGACCGGTGTGCATGGAGCCCATGAGCACACGGTTTTTGAGTGTGGTGAAGCCCAGGTCGAGGGGGGCAAGCAGCTTTGGATAAGTTGGGTGCATGGCAAATTAGTTTATAGCGTTGAATTTAGCGAAAATTCGCTAAATTCAACGCTAAATTCACCATTTTTCATCTGCTGTCTTTTAATTATCCGGAGCCCCGGCTTCCACCCACAACTCCAGTTGCCGTATTTCACAGTCCGACATACCGTTCCCAGCTGGCGGCATAGGTTGAAATCCAGGCAGGTGGGCAGCTGTACCTAACAACTGACCGCTCAGCGCCTGCTCCCGGATCGTGGTGTAGTTATTCAGGAACACCCCGCCATTTGGATTACTCCCCTGATGGCAACCTGCACACTGTGTTTGTACAAGAGGAGCAATATCCAAACTGAAGCTCACCGAGGTCGTATCACAAGCCTGATCGCAATGTAGGTTCTGTGCGCCCTGCTGAATCCAGGCCAGGATCATCGCTTTTTCTGAGCTGCTGAGTGGATCACGAGGTGCCGGTGGCATCCGGTCTTCCGGGTCGCTATCAGAAAGGACCTCATACAGCTCACTGCCTGTAGGGTCATTCAGGTGAATACCGCTGGTATTGCGTACTGATTGATAATCGACTAAAACTACGCCATCGCGGTGGGATTCCGTGCTGTGGCAGCCTGACATCGCACAATTGGAAACCAGGATCGGCAGCAACTGCTGCTCAAAGTAGACGCTATCCGGGTCGCAGAGCATCGTGTTGACCGTTGTATCTGTACTATCTGTTGGGTTGAAGGGATTGGTACTGTTGTCAATCCTTGAATTGGGGCCAGGGACCACCACGGGCTCACGCTCGCAGGCGGGCATTACCAGGTAGGCTAGTACTACTGCGGCGAGCAATTGGTGTTTAAGATGCATAATTTGAAGTGTTTAGGCCTGTGTTACTTCAGCACAGGCTTTTTAACCTGAAAAACTCTGGAAAGATTAAAACCGAACTGAATGTCTCCACTAAGCCAGGAGCCGTTGTCTCCAAGCAGGAAGGCACGTTCATTCATGCCATTGCTATTAGAGAAGTGCAATTGGAAAACGTGCCCCCCGGTTTCTATATCTACTCCGATTGAAAGCGGGTTGTACACCCAACTATTGGGAAAGCGGTTGAAAGCATGGTAGTAGTCGACTACCAAAGCTAAGCGGTTCGTCAGCTTATACCGCCCCCCAATGCCCAGCGCAAAAAAGTCATTGGCAGTCAGGCGGTTTTCCACAATATTGCGGTGCACAAGGACTGGCGAGAGCTGCAGGGTGAACTCATTGTTGATTTTGCGGCCAACAATCAGCTCATGGTAGTACGCCAGGCGACGGGTAAAGGTCGGCTCCACCTCCGTAAAGGGAAAGGGCCGTTCCTGTCCGTTGTAAGTCGCCCCGCTTACCCAAACGAGGGAGACAGGTATGGTTTTCACCCCTTTAGACTGCCAGAGGATGCGCCACTTCACAAAGCCATCAAGCTCTTTCTGAAAAGTAGAGCGGCCCACACCAACGGTGAGATTAGGAGTAATACCATAATCAAACCCCATACGCATAGACGCCTGGTCTAAACCAAAAAACTGCTGATAGCCTTGATTGACTCGCCCAAAACGGTGCAGGATACGGAAATCCAGGACGCCTTCGCCTATCATCTCCATGCTGTGGCCATTAATGACCCGGCTACTTTTGAAGGCATTGGTGATTTGCTCAGTCGCCGGCTCTTCTTCGATCAGGCTCAGCAGATCATCTTCCTGGGCCTGGGCAATGGATAGCAGCCCTCCAAGAGCCAGTAGGCCTGCGATTATGCTTTTCAACTTGCGCATCGTGATTATTTTTTAAGGGGTTGAAGATTGGCATCCACCGTGATGTCCACAACTTCTGCAATTTTATTGCCTACAATAGAAGGGATTTTGATATTGTAATCTTCGAGCCTGACTGAAAAAGCAGCCACGGCGTGAAGCCCCTCTCCACTGCGTTGAATATTGCCGCTTGAGGAAACTTTATGGGTAACCCCATGCAAGGTGAGCGACCCTTTGGCTGTTACCGGCCAGGAGCCTGCTTTTTGGAGAGCGACCTCATCCGGAAGCCCGGTCAGGTCACCTTTGAAAATCGCTTTAGGATACTGCTCGCTCTCCAGATAGTTTTCATTGAAGTGCTCTTCCATAAGGCCATTTTTGAAATGAAATCCCTTCATGCGTGCCGCCCATTCCATCTTTCCGGATTCCAGATCGAGTACACAAACGGCCTCCTTATTAAGGGCTTTAATCTCTTCGAAGTAGTCGGTGATACCCTCAGCGTCAAAGGCAATCTGGCCACTACGGGTAAAAAATTTACTCTGTGCAGGTAAAGCTACTTGCAAGGCTGCGCACAACAGCAGCCCCACGATTAATCGAATGGTGGTTATCATAATTTTTGCCTTTTGTATTATTCGAGATGCTTTAATTCTCCGGTGCGCCATCTGCTACCCACTGCTGTAGCAGCGCTATATCGCAGGCTGACAAGGGATCACTATTCTGCGGCATGGGTTCGTAGCTGGATTCGTGAACAACCGAGCCGATCAGGCTTCCATTGTCCGCTATGCCTTTTAAGCTCGGGTAGTTGTCGGTAGCGATGCCTCCTGAAGGAGCGCCAGAAGCATGGCAGCCGTTACACCATGTTTGCATGAGCGGCTGTACATGCAGGGCATAAGACACGGTTACAGTATCGCAGGCGGAAGGGGCGCAAGAGGTGGGCTTTGCGCCTTCGTCAATCCAGAGCGCAATGCGCTGAATATCTCTGACAGTCAACATTTCATTGGGCGCGGGGGGCATGCGCTCTTCACCGAAAGGCTTGACCAACACTTTGTAGAGTTCACTGGCTTTGTAGTTGCCGGGTACGATGCCCCGGCTCACAATTTTTTCGTAAGTGGTGAGGTCATAGCCTTTTTCTCTGTCAATACTGTTGTGACAGCCGCTCTGCGTGCAGTTCGAAATAAAAATGGGAAGAATATCCTGTTCGAAACAAATACCAGAATCGGGCTCGATGTATTCCTGAGTACAGGAGTTCCCCAAGAATAACACCATCGCAATCAGCCCGCCCCGTAGGCATACTGAAAATTTACATCGTGACATTTTATTGTGGCTTTTTCTGTTGTTACCACAAATGTATGCCTATGGCTAAGTCTTCGCAATTACATTTCTTTAGGGTTGTCAAATTTTCCCAAAGAAGTTAAACCCTAAAACCCCTTTCAATACTACACTATCTGCCAAATTTGTCAATCTGTAGATATTCCATATAAGCTTAGCGTATTGGGATTTTGGTCTTCTGGTCGAAAAATTTCAATTTTTTGATTAGACGAGGTACGGAAACCGGAGTTTAGCCCTAGCTAAATTGCCTGTCCTGCAGCATTTCTGGAAGGATTTACGAAACGAAGTATAAGCAAAAAAGTGTCCCATTGAACCGGAACAGACTGATTGCTAAAGTCCCAACACGCCCTTACTGCTTCAGCCAGACGAAGTATTATTGGTTGCTAAAATCCTTCAGTTCGGCTAATCCATGCACCGCCTCTTCCACCCGCTGCCCGGTCGTGCTCCGCCGCAAGGCAGCAATCCAGCCATAGAGGGGCGTTGATTTGCCCATTTCCCGGACTAACCAGAAAGTAAAGGGCAGCAAGGCTACGCTGAACAGAATTTGCGCCTGCAACCACTGCGGGGCACCACTGGCAAAGAGGTCGATACCAAAGAGGAGCTGAAACCAGAAAAACAGGTGCGCCAGGTAGAATGGGACACTACTCAGAAGCAATTGTGTAATGATTAAGCGGTGCTTACGCAATCGTTCCAACCCCGTTTGCACCTCTACTATCGGCCCATCAAAATTGAGCAGGCGCAGCAGGATGAGTTGCCCCACGCTACCGCTGATGCCAACTACTGCGAAAAGGCTCAGTACGATAGCCGATATTTGCGGAGCGATGTGGCCCTGGAAAGCTGTTATGCAGTTGCCCAGCCCTATGAGGAGGAAAACCCAAACCAGCGTTTCGGCAATCCGGGCAGCCCAGACGGCGCGCAGGGGGCGGCGGGCGGTGCTCCGGTGCATTTCCTCAGCAATACCCAGATTGAGTTTGATATTTTGTTCCAATTGTGCCTGATGATTTTTCCAGGCGGCTTTCCATTCGTTGGTTTCCATAGTTATAATTCCTTTTTAAGCCAGGCTTTGAGCCGGCTGATTTTTGTTCCTACGTTGCTCGTGCTAATGCCCAGCATTTCCCCGATTTCCTCGTGTGGATAATCCTCCAGATAAAGCATCATCAATGCCCGGTCGAGGGGCGGCAGCAGTTGTACCCAGCGGTGCAGTTGCTCGCTCCGGCCAGAAGGCGGTGAGGGCTGCCCGACCGGTGGCTGTGCCTCAAAGGCTTGCTGATGCCGGCTGCGCCGTTCCTCCCTGCGCAGCCGGTCGATACTGACATTCAGGGCGATGCGGTAGAGCCAGGTGGACAGGGCGTGGATAGGTTTGTACTTACCCAGCGACTGCCAGATTTGGACGCTGATGTCTTGTGCCAGGTCTTCAAAGTCGACCTCATTGTGGGTGTACATGCGGGCAACCTTAAAAATAATCCCCCGGTGCTGTTGCAAGACAGTTTCAAAGTCGGGGGCCGGGTTGGTAGATTTCTTTGGCACGATGCGTGTGGTTGAATTGATTTACACCTCATTAATCGAAAGGCGAAGCCTGAAAATCACAGAGGAGGCGATTTTTTCAGAACTGCTTATCCAGCACACTCAGGACCTTCACCAGGAAGACCACGTGCTCCTTAATATAGGCCGTTTGGTTGAACGTGCCAGCAAGGTATACTTCCAGTTCCGGGCAATAGTACATGTAGGAGCCGGTAGAGCCGGAATGCCCAATAAGCGTCAGGTCGGGCAAAAGAGGGAAAAGCCCCCGCAGGCGGAATTTGCGCAAGCTAAAACCGTACTCCATGCCGCGGCTCTCCGGTACCCACTGCTGCATGGCTTCGTAGGATGTGCGATTGATGAGTTTTCCGGTATTCAGGGCTTCCATGAACTGCAGGAGGTCATCAGCGGTGGTGAGCAGACCGCCGCCCGCCCAGTCAGCACTCAAGATTTTGAAGGTGCTAATTTCTAAATTTTCCGCATAAAGCGCAGCCATTCTACCTAAAGGGTCGGAGCGGAAGTGCATACAGGTTTGGGTCAACTGAAGCGACTCCAGAATTTGAGTTTCCAGTGCCTCATGCAAGGGCTGCCCGGTCAGCTTTTCCACAATAAGCCCGAGCAGAAAATACTCCGTATCGGTATAGTAGTAGTCCTTACCGGGCGGGAAGTGTGGCTTTAGGTTTTTCCGGGTGTGGTCTAGCAGGCCGGAAGTATGCTGCAGCAGTTGGCCGATGGTAATTTGTCCGGTCAGGTCTTCTCCTTCCCAAATATGCAGCCCGGCGTAGGCGGACTCCGGGAGATAACGGCTTAGTGGCGCATCGAGCTTCAGCCGCCCTTCTTCTATCAGCAGCATCACCAGGGTAGCGGTAAACGTTTTGCCGATGCTCGCGGAGTGAAAGGGATTGGCAGGGCTAACGAAGCTGCCCTCCTCAAACTGCCCACCGGTGTACGACCACTGAATGCCGCGGCCCGGTATATAGACCGATAAGAAGGCATTGCGTACTTTGGGTTTATCCAGCTCCCGCTGAAATAGCTTTTCAATTAGAGCTTATTTGGATTTCACCCTTTGGGCTGCTCTTGCCAAAATTTTGCTTCGCATCTACTGCGTGGTGTGAATCCCGACTTGCTATTTTTCTGCCTTCAGGAGCAGCCCCAAGTCCCCCATTTTTTTGCAGCAGCGCTTCATTGATGCTGAGGTCGTAGTCAATGGGACCACCTACGACTTCCAATTCTGCCCCGCCCGGTGGGATCAGGGCGTGGCTGGGGTAGCCGCTTGGGCTTTGGGGTTGCCAAAGTATTGTACTAACCTTCCCAATCCCTCCTCGTACCCCGTCACCTCAAAATCAGGGAACCGCTCCCGGAACTTCCGATCGGACATCACATAGGGGTAACGGAACTGATAATTCATCTCCAGCACTTCGCGCAGCGGCAGGATGAACAGCCCAATCAGGCGCTGAGCCCAGAAGGGGAGCATGCCGGCTTTAAGAGAAGTACCGAGGTGCCGGTTAAAAATCGCTGTGATTTCTTCCATGGTAATGGGCGGGTTTACCGGCAGGTGCCAGGCCTGCCCGTAGGTGTCTTCTGCCAGCGCCAGGGCAACCAATGCCCGCCCAATATCAACTGTATCCGAATACGTATGAGGTATATCAGGTGGAAAGAGCAGCTGCGGAGCTTTGCCCTTTAGCATACGCTCCAGAAAAGAGACATAGAGGAGGCTGTTCGTAGCGTAAGGCCCGTAGAAGTCAGCAGAGCGACCGATAACCGCCTGCACTTCACCATCCTGCATAGCTGTTTTCAAAATATCCAGCGTTGCCTTACGCACCGCTCCCTTCCGGCTTACAGGTTCCTGGGGGTGTTTCTCATCAAAGGGGGCCTGTAGTGGAGCGGGGCCGTACATGTACACATTGTCTAGGAAGATCAGGCGGGCATCATTGGCAGTACAGGCGGCGATCACATTTCGCATCAGCACCGGCCAGTCCCGCTTCCAAACCTTCGCAGTGTAAGGCAGCCCAACGCAAAGGTACACATGGGTAGACCCTTCAATTGCGCGTTGTGCTTCATAAGGTTGTAGTAAATCCGCTGGCACCACGGTCAGCCCGGGCTTATCCATAGAGCGGCTAACCGCGCGTACTGAAAGTCCCCGGTGGAGCAGTTCGTCAACAACAGCGCGGCCCACGGTTCCTGAAGCCCCTAAAACGGTATGTAAAGCAGTGGTTGGCATAAATTCTTATTTTTCCAGGGCTAAGCTACAACTATCGGGCGGAGCTGTCAAGCATATAAGGACAGACCGTAGAATTAGCAGAATGGGCGCCCAAAAGTGGCCTGTGAACCGTTTAACAAGAGGGGGATTATTGCACTTGCCGCTCAGTCCTCCGACTGCCGCTCAGGCAAGGTGAAGAAAAACGTACAACCTTCACCCGGCCCCTCTGATTCCACCCATATTTTGCCTTTGTGCTGCTCCACGATCTTTTTACAAATGCTTAACCCCAAGCCATTACCCTCGAACTGCCGCTCCCCGTTCACGCGCTGGAAAAGGCCAAAAATCCGATTTTGGTCCGCTGGCTGGAGACCAATTCCATTATCTTTTACCGCAAACCGATACCCATTTTGAACAGGTTCTGCTTGCAGGTGCATGAATGGCATTCTCCCTTCTGGTGTAAACTTGATGGCGTTGATAATAAGGTTCTGCAGCAGTTGCTGCATTTGGCGGTAGTTTGCCTGCAGGGTAGGCAGGTTTTGATAGTGGAGCTCGGCTTTACGGTTTTGAAAGGTGAGGGACAACTGCCCTTCAATTTTGTACACCAGCTGTTGAAAGTCAACCTCCTTCATATCCTGAACAGAAGACGTTGACACCCTTGCATACCGCAACAGTGCATCTATGATATCACTAAATCGCTTGACTTCCTCCCAGATCATATCGATATACTCCCGGGTGGCCGGTTTGAATTCAGATTGGTCCCGCCGCAGTAAATCTGCAAACCCCTGCACATTGCGCAACGGTGCCTTCAGGTCATGCGAAACTACATAAGCAAATTGCTCCAGCTCTGCATTGGAGCGCAACAAGTCATTAGCTTTTGCTTCCAGCATTTGCTCCATCCGACGGCGCTCCTTGATTTCCTGCTTAAGCAATTCGTTGGTTCGGAAATTATACATGAGATAGCTCGCCTTAGTCGCCATGACCGTGAAGGCATGACGGTTCTTAGGATCAATAGCACTATAAAATCGCTGATCCGCTTCCTGCTGCCCGGAGACCACCAGTCCGTAAAAGGTATTATCGGGCCGGTACATGGGAGCGACCAGAGCATCTTCCAGCCCTAAGAAGGATAGCCTGTCCTTGAAATCAGCGTGCTTACCTAACAAGAACCCTTCCCGCTCAGGAATATCATCCGCCGATACAGGCAGGACTTCAGGAACGGCCACTTTGCTAAAGCCAAACTTGCCAATGACTTCCAGTTTACCCTCCTCATGGCACTCTGCAAACAAACAGTGCGGCTGTTGAAAAGCCTGGATAAAATACTCTGTAGCCAGGTTGGCAAACCCTTCGATAGAGTCCTGAAAAAGCCCCTCTTTACTAAACTCCTGAATGATTTTAAAACGGTTGAGCTCTTCATCAAGCTCATTTTTTATGGATATCAGTTGCTGCTGCGTACTAATACCACGTGTAACCCGATCTTGAAGTTCTTCACAGAGTCGGTTTAATTCTGCATAACTGAGCTTGTCAGAGCCCGAGGTGTCGGCGGGGTCCATAGGCTTACTTTCTGATCAGTGCATAAATGGAAGTCGTATAGTTGTGGAACAGGTTTTTGGCCTTCAGGCTGGTAAATTCCCCAAAGCCATACATGCCCAGCCAGGGCACTGCTTCACCTTTAGTGACGGGCTGCTGCATATTCTCAATGATCTCATCTTTCACGATGGCATCGAACATGGCACGACCCCGGGCGGCGCAGTCTGTATGAAATACGGCTGCTACTTTGTGACCACCTATTTGAGCGACCAATCGTTTCATCATCCGGTCCAGTCCTTCAAAAATCAAGTCTTCATCTCTTTCAACGATCCAGAGCTGGGTGCCCTGTGGGCAATCAACGGGCATGTAGAAGCTGCCATCTTCGTCTACCTTCACAATCACCCTCAGAATGTGGTCATTATCATAAGAGCCCCGGTAAGCTTTCGGCAGGAGCTCTGCCATGCCAGCAATTGGAATGCAAGGCCCGGGATGGGTATCAGGTGGCAAATCAAGCTTACTCATCAGGTACGGCCAGGCAGCCTGGTCTTCTATTTCAATCACACGGTTGCCCTCAGAGCGGGTCACAGTAAAAGGCTGCCCGATTGGCACACTGCCATGGTGCACCCCCATTTCTATCGTCAGGGTAGGGTCTGAATAGCCAATCATTATCGCACCGCGTTCCAAAACTTTCCCGTCTGCAAACTGATAGGAACTGATGGCGCGCATATTATCGGAACTGGTACCTCCAAAAATAGGGATCCCTTCTCCAAAAACAGACTCGATCCCTTCAACAGCACGGTCAGCAGCGATGTCAATACCGGAAGCCAGGAACTGGATCATGTTGATATCCGCCCCCGTTGCTTTGAGCTCCAGTGCCATTTTACGCGCTTCTTCAAAGGAGTTATGCCCCCTGATATTATCACAGCTCGTTACATGGTATTCTTTTGTTTGGCCCGGCACAATTGCCATCACTCCTAACGCCCTCATACTCTCATTTGCACCCTCTTTCCCAATAACCCCCGCACACGTACAGCCTACCAATTCTGCCTGAGGACATATTTCTTTGGCTCCCGCTATGATATCCTCAAAGTCATGACCGATAGTGCTGTGCACCACGACCAGCATTTCGTCCTGAAAAATAGGAGGTGGCGCGTCACCCAAAGCTGCAGTAAGGCTCTGCTGAATAGCTTTTTTAGAGTTCACCTGCCCGTTGCTTGCAGAATAAAAATTTAACATCGTTTTGGTGTTTAGTTATGCTTGGAGAAAAACAAACCGGGGGCTATTTGCATTTATACGCACAATGATGTGGGGCACCACATTGCAGCGTATATGAGGACATGAAATAAGCTTGCATAGCAAACCATTTCATCGTCTGTATAAATATAATGATTTCAACGTTTTCGCGTAGCTTAAATATCGTTTTTTTTCACCTTTTAATTTCCAGTTACCCGCATGGCCCCTTATGCTACTTTCAATTTTGATGCTTTCCCTATAGTCATTGTTGCCTTTACAGGTCAAAAGGCTACGGAGGGATCATTTAAAGATTACCTTTCTGACCTGCATAAAGCATATGAGCGCGGGTTGTCTTTTACCTACCTCTTTGATGCAGAAAAAGCAACGCTCCCCGGGCTCCGTTATCAAAAGATGCAAGCCAACTGGCTGAAAGAAAACGAAGCCCTGATGAAAACTTACTGCCAGGGAACGGCCTACCATATCCCTAATGCCATCATCCGAACTGCCCTGAAAGGTATTTTTGCTTTACAACAGCAACCTGTTCCCTACAAGGTATCCGGTAATCTCAATTCCGCTATGGAATGGTGCACGGATAGGATGTTAACGAGCTGATGCCCGTCTCAACCGGTCGTTGATAGCCCGGCCTAAACCTTCTTCCGGAAGCAACTCTGCAACGATAATGGAAAGTGATTGCCCGTCGAGCGCTCGCATACCCGCAAACAAGCGGCGGGCCGCTTCCTGGTAATTACCGGCAGGGGAAAGTACAAGCTGTTGTGCTTCCGGCACCCCAACGGCAGGCTTTCGAAAACGGATACACCCAACCTCATCTGCGGAGTGCATTTCCAGGTAGTCTTCAGGTTTACCGATTACCATAGGAATACGCGGAGCATAGTGGCTTTTCAACATGCCCGGTGCTTGTGGATTAGAGGAGGAATGGGGTTTGATTATCATTGGCCCGGCAATTTTTTCCAGGTCTTCAACAGCGATGCCTCCCTTTCGGAAAACCGTAGGCTGCCCGTTTGGAAAACCCACGATGGTACTTTCCAAGCCTACGATGGAAGGCCCGCCATCAAGAATATACGGAATCTGTGGCCCTAACTGCTGATCAACGTGAGCGGCGGTGGTAGGGCTAATGTACCCAAATGGATTAGCGCTTGGAGCAGCTAAGGGGAAGTCGAGCTTGGATAGCAGCTCGTGCGTCAAAGAGTGAGCGGGCACCCGCACCGCCACCAAAGCAGACCCGGCGGTAACTAAATCGGGCACGCGATCGGACTTTCCAAGCAAAAGCGTCAGTGGTCCGGGCATGAACTCAGCAGCAAGTGCGCTGGCTGCCTCAGGTATTTCTTTAACGTAAAAACGGATATGATTGAAGGAGGGAAGGTGAATGATAAGGGGGTCGAAACTGGGCCGGTTCTTTACAGTAAAAATTTGGGAAACCGCCTTCATATCCAATGCGTTGCCCGCAAGCCCATAAACAGTTTCGGTAGGAATGGCCACTACCTGCCCTTGTTTTAAGAGTGCTGCTGCATAATTGATATCTGTGCCGACCATTTTACTACATTATTATTTTGCCCGCAAAAATCAACACTTTAAAGGGGATTTCAAAGCGATGCTACAGTTCTCCATTAAAACGATCGGGACAGTTGCTCCCGCCTTTGCATTATCCAAAACCCTGCTGATGCCAGCACACTGCCGGCAAACAGCAGGTACCAAAGTGTGCCAAAGCCGGAAAATGCCACCACCTGCAAGCCGAGGTTAGGCGCGATAATGTGAGAAACCGAATAGGTAATTGAGAACAGTCCCATATAAGCCCCGCGATTGCGCTTATTGGTGAAGTTCATCGCCATTGTAGCGATGAAGGGCAAACTCAGGATTTCGCCGAAGGTAAGCATGAGCATGGCTGAAACAGCGACCCACGGCATTTCGCCCAGCCAGTTGAATAAAAGGTAGGTCAATCCGATCATTAACGTGCCGATAGTGATGATCTGCGTGGCCCGGACACGCCGCTCAAGCAGATAAATAAGCGGCATCTCTATCAGTGCAATCAGTAAGCCATTCATGGCCATCAGCCGCCCGATCTGACCTTCATCCAAGTGGACTTCCTGCTTAAAGAAGACGGGCAGGGTCGAGAACAACTGCATGAAGGCAACTGCATTGAGTAATGCGAACAACAGGAAAAACAGGTAGCGCCTGTCTTGGTAAGCCTTGCCGTTTGCCAGCAGGTTTTCCTGCTCATCGTCTTCTTCGGTTTCTAAAAACCGCTTAGGCAGGGCTGCCCGAAAGAAAAGGGCTGCTGCAATACAGGTTAGCCCATCTACCCAAAACAGCCAGCCATATCCATAGGCAATAGCCAGCATACCTCCAACTGCCGGACCAATGGCCCAGCCCAGATTAATCGCTAAACGAAGCAGGGCTACTGCACGTGTACGGTTGGAGTTTTGGCTATAGGCAGCGATCGCTGCAAAATTGGCTGGCCGGAAAGCATCCATTACAGTACTGGTCACGAAGACCATACCACATATAGCATAAAACCCCTGTACCCGTCCCAGCGCAATAAATAAAAAACCACTGAGGAACAAGGACCAGAACTGTGTCTCATAGAAACCAAACCGGTCTATCATTTTACCCCCGATATAGGCGCCCAGTACAGAGCCTGCACCAAAACAGCTCATAATCCAGCCCGTCTGGGCCAGGCTAAATCCAACTTGTTGTGTCAGGTAGACAGAAAGGAAAGGTAAAACCATTGCGCCGGCCCGGTTGACAAGCATAACACTGGAAAGCAACCAAATCTCTTTGGATAGCCCCCGGAAGGCGTCTACATAAACAGAAAATGCTTTCTGGAACATCAGGTGTACTTTTCAGTAGCTCAAGCGACCACTGTAATGCAGTAATGATCAAATTATGAAGTACTACACCAGTGCACCACTGATAAGTTCCCTGACTAGATTTGAATTATTGTTGCTTTTCGCGGTCTTCGTACCAATGACCGTCTGAAAAAGTCTTATTACTCCGCTCGCTGGCGCGCAGCACCACCACCGTCTGAATCAATAACAAAACAGGTACCATTAGCATACCCAGACCGATAACCCATGGGGTAGGGTAAAGTATCATGACAATGACACTCAGCACTAAAAATGCAAAAATCCAGGCTGTAGAAGTTTTATAATGCATACCATAAAAGTTTAAGCTGCGGTTGGCATTCCGGCTTCGAGCTCATGAAAAACATCGAGCCAGCTACCTCCGTTATAGACCTCCTTAAAGCCCAGCGTTTTGAGCGAAAGAGCCACCAAGCCGGAGCGGTATCCCTCTTCACAGAAGAAAACGAGCGGTTTGGGATACTCCATCAACTCGTCTAAATAATACAAATGAAGGTCCCAGGGGATATTAATGGACCCCGGCACACAGTTCTGGTCATATTCCTCGCGGTAACGCACGTCAATCAGCGTCCCGCCACGAATTTCTTCTATGTCTTTAATCCACATGGCGATCAGGTTTTTGAATAAAAAAAGAAGGCGAAGTTCAATGTACGAAGATTAAGTTGCTCATACACTGCCATTTATCACCCTAAAAAGCTGATTTTCAAATACATTCAATCTCCTGACCGCAAAATACCGGCTATGCAGGCTATCCTGCACAACCGGAAAATTGGCTTTATTGTACTGGTTTTACCGTATAACCGGCTTCCCGGAGCAGCGCGATAACACCCTGGTCTCCACCAAGGTGCCCGGCACCTACAGCAAAGAAGGTAGGCCGTTCTTTCATCGATACAGACATGATTGGAATCCAGTTGCGGTTACGGCGTACCAATAGTAGGTCTTCGTAACCGGCAATGCCACCTTCTCCCTCCATCAGGCTTTGCATGGCATAAATATCCTGGTCTTTGTAAAGCTTGACCATATCGTCAAACTGATCGTTACTGCTCCCCTCTTCAGCATTGATCGCATCCATGAGCATTTGAGCCTGCACGCTGTAGGGAATACTGTCGAACATACTCATCTGGAATTCGGCTGTCTCCAGCCCTTCGATTTCCATCTGCCGCTCTTTAGCTATATCCATAAATTCCATCTCGTAGGAAACCATGCTGCTCTCGGCATTTGGGTTGAAGCTCATCATGTCTTCTCCACTACCCAACACTGACAGAAACATTGGCTTGATGCGGTCTACGAACATCATAGGCAGCCCGACTTGCTGAAAATGATCGCTCACCTGCGCGTATTCGTCTTCGGTCAAGAGGTCCTTTAGTGTGGTGTCCCCAACCATAAACGCTTTCATCATCAGTGGCATCATCTTGGACATATCCGTCATGTCCTCCATATCAATCTCAAACGCCACGTGTTTGACTGATTCAAAGGCGGTTTTGGTTGACTCCGTCAGAAAGTAGTCATCCCTCCCGATCATGTGGATCGTACCGTAAACGTAAGACGGTGTTTCCAATCCATTGCCCGTCACTTCCCAAAGCAATGCTTTATCGGATGGTGCCGGGGCGTACTCAGCCGATGCCGGCTGTGCCCAAAGATTAACTGCTGCAATCAGGAGCAGTAAGGAAAATGCAAATCTTCTCATTGTTATTAACTTAATTATATTAAGACCGGGCTTGCTTTCCACAACAAGCTGCATGGCCGATGTACCTCAATAGAATCCAGGAGCATATTCGGAGCAACATTTACGCTGTAAATGATCTCTAAGCATGCGCTGCAAGCGAATTTTTAGTGTATTCCAAGGTCCTTCCCGAATCAGTTTTTACCTCTTTCTCTATTACGTATAAACGCCCTGAAACATTTTAATTTGGTTGTCTGCGTTCAGCATTTCGTAACAAAGGAACGCACTTTCGGTTTCATGCTCCGGCAGTTTTAAGACCTTTTTACGATATTGGCGCATAAAAATGGTACCCTTTCACCTTGCTTTCCCCATTAGCGACCTCGCAGCCACCCGGCAGTTTTACGAAAGTACGCTGGGCTGCAGCGTAGGCCGTACTTCCGACCGATGGATTGACTTCGACTTTTTCGGCCATCAACTCTCCGCTCACCTTACTGACGAACGCCCGGCTGACCCCATGACGAATCCGGTAGATGGCAAAGCTGTGCCGGTGCGCCACTTTGGAGCGATACTCAACATGAAAGATTGGAAAAGATTGGCTGAACGGCTTAAAAAGGCGGGCATTGATTTTGTCATCGAGCCGTATGTCCGCTTTGAGGGCGAGCCGGGCGAACAAGCAACGATGTTCTTCCTCGACCCCAGTGGCAATGCCCTGGAGTTTAAAGCATTCCCCGACCCGTCGAAGATTTTTGCGACCAGTTAGTGCTTTTCAAACATTACAACACACAAGGAGGGCGGTAAGCTGCCCGGAGCGCCCGGGCAGCATTTTACTAAGCTTAAATCATATTCTCCGGGCGTACCCATTCATCAAACTGCTCGTCGGTAAGCAGGTCCAGTTTGATGGCCGCCTCCTTGAGGGTAGTATTCTCTGCGTGCGCCTTTTTGGCAATAGCAGCAGCATTATCGTAGCCGATGTGCGTATTCAGTGCAGTCACCAGCATTAGGGAGTTATTGAGATTTTGTTTAATGCGGTCGTAGTTAGGCTCGATCCCCTTCGCGCAGTTCTCGTTGAAGCTGACACAGGCATCACCGATCAGGCGGGCGGAAGTCAGGAAGTTAAAAATCATCACTGGCTTGAATACATTCAGCTCAAATTGCCCGGTCATACCACCTATGTTGATCGCCACATCGTTGCCCGCGACCTGTGCCATAGCCATGGTTAATGCTTCTGCCTGCGTAGGGTTCACCTTGCCAGGCATGATAGAAGAGCCGGGCTCATTCGCAGGAATGATAAGTTCCCCAATACCGCAACGAGGGCCTGAAGCCAGCATGCGGATGTCATTGCCGATCTTCATGAGAGAAACGGCAACGGTCTTCAGGGCTCCGTGAGACTCGACAATCGCGTCGTGAGCAGCCAGGGATTCAAATTTATTGGGTGCTGTTACAAATGGCAACCCGGTGAGGTCAGCAATGTGCTTCGCCACATTTTCAGCATAGCCCTCCGGCGTATTCAGGCCTGTCCCTACAGCTGTACCCCCCAGAGCCAGCTCGGATAAGTGGGACAAGCTGTTGCGAATGGCACGCAGACCGTAGTTGAGCTGCGCCACATACCCTGACAACTCCTGCCCTACCGTAACCGGTGTGGCGTCCATGAAGTGCGTACGGCCGATTTTCACCACATCCATAAATGCCTTAGATTTAGCTTCCAGCGTATCGCGCAGGGCTTCGATGCCCGGAATGGTCGTCTCCATCAGCATTTGGTAGGCCGCAATGTGCATTGCGGTCGGGAAAGTATCGTTAGACGACTGCGACTTATTGACATCATCGTTGGGGTGGAGAAACTTTTTCTCGTCAGCCAGGTTACCGCCCTTCAGGACATGGGCGCGATTAGCCACCACCTCATTGACGTTCATATTAGACTGGGTGCCGGAGCCGGTTTGCCACACGACCAGCGGGAACTGATCGTCGAGCTTGCCTGCCAAAATTTCGTCACAGACCGCAGCGATCGCTTCCGATTTGTCGGCAGACAGTACCCCTGCTTCCTGGTTAGTCCTTGCGGCCGCTTTTTTGAGAATAGCGAATGCCCGGATGATCTCTTCCGGCATAGTATGGCCATGCCCACCGATGCGAAAGTTCTCGGAAGAACGCTGCGTTTGAGCTGCCCAGTATTTATCAGCAGGTACATCTATATACCCGATACTGTCTTTTTCCTTTCTGAATTTCATATTAATGTTGGTTTTTGATCTCAAATTTTACCCTCTCTGCATTTTTTCCGAAAAAGCACTCCTAGAAAGCCGACAGTTATTAGTCGCCCGTCGCTAAGGTACAGCATGAATACTGATTTTGGGAGCCAATTGCCAAAGATCTAAGGCGGCAAGGCTGAACTCTACGGTTTTTAGATAAACTTAAAACTAGACGCGACGTTAATAAAATAAGAACCGCTTGGCGAAAACCGGGCGGTCAGCAAAACGAATACATTCCATAACTAAATTAAAACTCCAAACTTATGGCTTTCGAACTGCCAAAATTACCTTACGCCCATGACGCCCTGGAGCCGCACATCGATGCCCGCACCATGGAAATACACCACACCAAACACCACGCAGGATATACCAAGAAGCTGAATGCTGCTATTGAAGGCACTGACTTGGAGAAGAAGAATATTAAGGAAATCCTCGCCCATGTATCCAAGCATAGCGCAGGTGTGCGCAACAACGGTGGCGGATTTTACAACCACAAGCTGTTTTGGGAAGTGATGTCACCAGATGGCGGTGGTGAGCCCTCTGAGCGCATGAATATCCACAAAGCAATCACGCGTGACTTTGGCTCCTATGAGAAATTCAAAGATGAATTTGCAAAAGCTGCAGCAACTCAGTTTGGCTCCGGCTGGGCCTGGTTGTGTGTTGACAAAAAGGACAAGTTATTCGTCACTTCCACACCTAACCAGGATAACCCACTGATGGACGTAGTGGACGCAGATGGTACGCCAGTCCTCGGCCTTGATGTCTGGGAGCACGCCTACTATCTGAACTACCAAAACCGCCGCCCGGATTACATTGAAGCCTTCTTTAATGTAATCGACTGGGGCAAAGTGAGCGAGAACTATAATGACGCAAACGAAGGCGCTTCTGACTTGTAAGCGATCCTTTAAGAAAACTTTGACAAAAGGTGCTTTCGCCTCATAGCGGGAGCACCTTTTTCCATTCTAGCCCCTGTCTTTCAACAACTTAACACACAACAAACTCTTGTTTAACGGAATTCAGTATTGTCACTTAGCAGGCATTACACGCCCCGGAGCCTTGCACTAAGCCTTCAAAAACCGTATATTTGAATTATCTTATAAAATGTTCTTTTACAAACAACATGCTAAAACAGCTTAGTACCTATCAATAGAGCTAAGCCACTGAGAAGAATGATATTAATCCCATTTTTAAATTTTTAATCCCTTTTCCCATGATCATTCTAAGCATTCTTCTGTTGATCCTGATCTTCTTTAATGTCGATGTACTAAAAGAAGCTTTTTAGGAACCCATTCAGAAAATCACATGTACGAAAAAAAGGCTTTCGCATTAACTTGCGAAAGCCTTTTTCTGTAGGTGGCCTTGACTACCTTATCAAAGTCACTTCGCCTTTTTCAATCAGAGTCAGATCGCTGCCATTATTTACCTGAAGCACCCACACAAAAACAGCCGGGTTCATAGGTTCGCCCTTGAATGTGCCATCCCAACCTGTAGTAAGAGGCTGCTGCGTTTGAAAGATTTGCTCACCCCACCGGTCATACACGGTTAGTGTGCCGTCCTCAATCTGCGGCCCATAAACAAGGAACATGTCATTTATGCCATCCCCGTTCGGAGAAAATGCATTGGGCACGTACCAATCGTTTACAACCCGAAGTGTCCAGAAGGCTTGAGCAGTACAGTTTCCAGTACCCGCGGAAACCACAAGATCGTGCAGCCCGATTCCCGCAACTGCCGGGTCAAATATCCCCTGAAGAGAATCTACTATACCCGGCCCGTCAAATTTTAGTGCTGCCACGGAAGAGGCTACCTTTAATGCAAAGGCATCGCTACCCAGTTTTACTTGTCTGGGATTATTCTCAAATACTAACTCCGGTTCAGGGGTGATTTCAAAAGACTGCGATAGCGTGGTGGAACATGCCCCCTCGCTGACCGTGTAATCCACGGTATAAAACCCTGGAGCTAATCCCGCGACATCAATCTCTCCGTCTTCCCCTATTGCTCCGCTCCAGCTACCATTTGCAGGTGTTACAGTAACGAACTGAATGTCATCGTTTTCACAGAAGGGACCGATTGGTGGAAGGGATACTACTGGTAATTCATTAACCAGGATATCCACGCTGACTTCTCCGGCACAACTTCCTGCCCCGTAGCTGTACGTAATAGATTGCAGACCAGGGCCCGATAGCGTGGGGTTAAAAACTCCTGTAGCAGAAAGGCCCTCCGAACCGGAGAACGTACCCGCCAGACCAGCGGGCGTTACTTCAAGGTCAAAAGGGGCCTCATCAATGCAAACCGCGTTCGGTGGATTGGTAAAAGCCACCGGTATAGCTTCAAGAATATCAAAACTGACTGTCTGAGACGTAGCGCACCCCTCATCGCTCACCACCGAATACATGGCTGTGTAGCTGCCTGCACCCAAACTGTCTACATTAATTATCCCGGCGGAGCTGACATCGCCTGACCAAAACCCACCCATTGGTGAGGCCGTAGCCAACTGTAGGCTATCTCCGGTACAAAAGGGGCCAATGGGAGTAACCTCTACCACCGGGTCTTCCCAGACTGTTATCTGTGTGGATACTTCTCCCGGACAGCCCCCCGCTTCGTAGCTGAAGGTAATGGTATGCATACCTGCTCCCGCTGCAGCCGGATCGAAAAGAGCAGTACTGGCTTCTACCCCTGGTCCGGAGAAGCTTCCGTCCAGCCCTGCCGGGCTAACTTCTATTGGTACCAGGGCAGCATCCTCACAAATAGCCTGAGGAAAATTCACAAAAGATACGGAGACCGGTTGCAGGATCTCAAAGTCTCTCGGTTCGGAGGTACTGCAGCCGTTGCCATCAGTGAAGAGATATTTGGCCGTGTACGTGCCCGCGCCCAGGCCGTCCACATCAATATCGCCGCTGGGGGCGATGTTGCCCGACCAAGTACCGCCCGGAGGCGTAGCAGTAGCAACCTGGATGCCATCACCAACGCAAAAGGGGCCAATGGGGCTAACCGTAACTATGGGGTTGGCGAAGACCTCAATCTGCGTGCTGATCTGCGCTGCGCAGCTGCCGGCCCCGTAGCTGTAAGTGATGGTTTGTACGCCAGCGCCCGCTGTAAATGGGTCGAACACACCCGTATTTGGGTCGACGCCAGGGCCGGAGAAGGGCCCGCCCAGACCGGCTGGGGTGATTTCCAGTGCAAACGGC
>Ga0307933_1000542_pt1 | contig 34820 bp, 37 predicted proteins | sample OrgLakmetageno88_FD_201811 | JGI IMG/M metagenome (GOLD analysis project Ga0307933, IMG submission 201811) | Saline water microbial communities from Organic Lake, Antarctica - #88 | ecosystem: Environmental > Aquatic > Non-marine Saline and Alkaline > Saline | place: Antarctica: Organic Lake... | reverse complement strand
TCAGACCTATCATATGAGCTCACCTATCAGACCTATCATATGAGCTCACCTATCAGACCTATCATATGAGCTCACCTATCAGACCTATCATATGAGCTCGAATATTAAATATTATTATGCGATATGGTTAATAAATTAGGGTGTTAGGTCTACTACAAAGCGCCCTGTTGAACGCTATATAATACCCCATATAATGCGCCCTATTCCATGTATCAATCGGTCCAGGTTATAATACAGACGGATTGACTACATCATAAAATAGGATATAAAAAGACCCTCAATTTTGACGCTTATATATAACCTCTGCCCTGTAGACCATATAGGACGCGGCTTTCAGAGCATCGAGCTACAGGCCATACTATACGTGCCCTGCAGAGCACTGCCCTGCATCCCTTTATTGGCGCGGCTTGTAGGGGGGCATGTGGACACTGTGACTACTACCCGTCATATCCCCACTTTGCTTTCGTTCACGTAAATTGGCTTATTAGGGTAAAACACAAAATAGGTTTTATAGACATAGTGGCTATTGCAAATATAAGGTTAGAGTATATGATTAGGTAAAAACACACAGAATGCAAGAAAATCATGGAGAATGATATGAAACTACCTGGCTTACCTGCTACTCGTGCTAAACAGGTAGAAAAGAACAAAATACGGCAATTTGAGGATGAAACAGCACAAAGTTCTGAGGTTCTTATTGTAGACAGAACGAAACTGAGTGTAAAGGATGGTTATCCAAATTTTGTTAGAACTAAAAAACAAATAGATTATTATCAAGAAATGTATGAAACAATAGTTTGTAACGGCACCATATTAAAAAGTGTTGATTTATATGGTTTGGGAATACTTGCTATTAATCTTGCGCTCATTGACGAATGCAACCTTTCTATATTCAATGACGGTCTGAACATGGAGTACAAAGGTGATCGTAAAATGATCTCAAAGAGAAACCCTGCATTAGATGTATTAAAAGATGCTCAAACTGCCGTAAGGTTCTATCTTAAAGAATTTAATATGACACCTGCAAGTCGTAGTAGGATACTTGACCCAAGTGGTCCAATGGGCAAACAGGATGATGGATTTGAAGAGATATAATTATGAAAAGATCAAGGTTAGAAAGAACAGATAAGTTTCATAGTAGAAACAGAAAATCACGTGTTAATACTCGCGGTAAAATACCTGCTGCACCTAACGGACCAGGACAAAGGATAATTAACTCTAACCCACCGAAACCAATAGGGCCAGAAAATCAAAACATAAAAGCCATAAGCATAAACACAGACGTATTATATGTTTTGTTAGTCTCATTGTTGGTTTACTTTTTATTCAAGTTCGGTTGTCAATTGGTAAGTTCATAAATGGCAGCTAAAACAATAAGTCAATATGCCTATCCTGATCTCGTAGTAGGGGATCAAGACTATAGATGGTGCCACCGGTATGCACACGATGTTGTCAATGGTGCAATAATAGCCGGTAAATGGATTCGACTTGCTTGTAAGCGTCACTTAGATGACTTAGAACGAAATGATGTTCACTTCGACATTGTTTCTGCGAAGTCGGTTGTTAAATGGTTCAAATTCGTGCCTATTACCGATGGTGTCAATGTAGGTAAACCAACCATACTGTTACCATGGCAAATATGGGTTGTGTGCTGCCTTATGGCTTGGAAGAACACTGCAACCGGATTTAGGAAGTATAAATCAGCTTATGTACAAGTCGGCCGTAAAAATGGTAAGTCAACATTAGCCGGTGGGTTAACTCTTTACATGATGTATAAGGCACCGTTCAAACCAAGGACGTATAGTGTCGCTACGAAGAAGGACCAGGCAAAAGAATTATGGTCTGCAGCACATACGATGGTTAAACTATCTCCGCGTTTAAAACAACAATTCTTAGCTAGAACCAACGACATATTAATGCCAGCTAAGGAAGGGTACTTCAAACCTTTAGCCAGCGACAGTGACAGTTTAGACGGGCTAAATCCTACGATGGTAAATTTAGACGAATGCCATGCAATTAAAAAGCGAAACTTATATGATGTAATGGTGTCTGCTTTCGGCGCCCAAGATGAAGGGTTGATGTTAACCATCACCACTGCAGGGACAATATTAGACGGTCTTTGTACGACTTTAAATAGTAATGGTAAACAAGTACTTGAATTAGGTCTTGAGCAAGATTCTTATTTTTATGCCATATATGAAATTGACACAGATGATAAGAAAGATTGGCAAAAAGAGAAAGTTTGGTACAAAGCCAACCCCGGCTTAGGTTATCAACCCAGATTAACCTACATGCACGAACAATCATTAGAATCAGGCATGTCTAGTGAGCAAAAGATAAACTTCCTGACCAAACACTTGAACATATTTGTTTCTGGCTATGATAAATGGTTAGAAATGGATGAAGTTTATAAATGCAAGTTTGATAAGACTTATTCAGATTATGCTGGTAGAAAGTGTTACGTTGGTATCGATAGGTCAAAGAACGATGATTTAACATCCATGTGCATGATGTTCCCTAATGATTTATTTACTGCTAGTGATGGTTCAGAAACAAAAGAAGGTGGTGTCGATTGTTTCTACATAAACTTGCTACCAAGAGCAACAGTCGAAAAATCCACTGACTTGTTAAAGAAAACATACATGAAAGCGATAGAAAATGGTAACTTACAATTGGTTGATAGTGCCACTATATTAAATCGTCATATTGATAGTATCGTAGAATGGGCCATAACGAACTTTGATGTTGAAATGATAGGTTACGATCCGTGGCATATGTCTGAGTTAGCAATTGAATGGGAGGATAAACAATACCCTGTCGTTGCAGTGTCACAAGGTACAGGAAATATGTCAGAACCGGCTAAAAAATTAGAGGGATTGATTAAAGAGTCAACCTTCCGCTATAATGACTTTTTATTTGAGTTTGCGGCCCAGTGTGCAATGTCAAAAATAACTGACCAGAACAACATGAAGATCGTGAAAGATTCGGCAAAAACTGATAAAATCGATCCAATAATTGCGACAATAATTGCATTGTCATGCGCTACATTGCAAAAACCTGTTGACGAAAATCCATACGATAAACGGGGTTTGATATGCGTCTAATACCAAATTGGCTGCGAAGTGAAAAAACAGCATTGCAATCGCAGATTAAAGATTTGACAAACCAAGTGGAAAAGTCAAAAGCATTTGAAGAACAGTTTGCGGATCTCATAAGACCTAAAACGTTTGCTGGTGAAAATGTCACTGTTGATCGTGCGATGGGGTATGATGTTGTTTATTCTTGCATACGTGATAAGTCAGAATCAATCGGACAAATACCTGTCGTATTAAAACGCAATGGTGTAAGGATTGACGAAAACAAGCGTGAACATAAAATATTTGCAGTAAAACCAAACGATTATATGACTATGCAAGACTTTGTTGAATTTTATGTAACTTCGATGGAGACTTTAGGTAATTTTTATGCACTACCTATTCGCAATCAGTTTGGTAATGTCGCTGAGATAATTCCTTTTCGGTATCAAAGAAATGTAATAACTGAGTTTAACCAGAACGGTGATGTTTATCACACATACGTAACTAATGACGGTAGACCAGGTATGATGTTTGCCGATGATGATATAATTCACATTAAACTAAATAGTTTAAATGGTTTGAAGGGATTATCACCAATAACTACAAATGCAATGTCATTAGGTGTAGGTCTAGCGCAAGAAACTTATCTTGGTTCGTTGATGCAAAACTCTGCCATGCCAAGGGGAATACTCTACACAGATTCAGTATTTAAAGAAGAAAGTAGCGTTGAGAGGTTGCGTGGCCAATGGAAAGAAAGTTTCGGTGGTGCAAAAAATGCAGGTAATACACCACTGTTAGAAAACGGAACAAAGTATTTAGGTATTGGTTTATCTCCTGCAGACAGTGAGTTGATCGAACAGAGAGTATTCAGCAAAGTAGGTATTTGCGCTATATTTCGCGTACCACCCCATAGAGTAGGTGTACTTGAAGCCGCTAAGTACACAACCCTCGAAGATAACAACAGAGCGTACCTTAGAGACTCTTTAATACCGTTGATAACCAAACTTGAAGCTGCAATGAATATTGTCGCTGACGGCAAGTTTAAGTGGTCTATGGACGTTACGAAATATGCTCGCGGTGATAGATTATCTCAAGTTGAAGCATTATCAAAAGAGTTCTCAACCGGTGCTATTAGCATGGGTGAAATGCGTGAAGATTTAGGTCGTGATAGAATTGAAGGTGATGATGTTCACGCAATAGATACAAACAACTTTACGTTTGGTAGACTAACAGATATAGAGAAGTTGCAAGAACAAAATCGATTACTTGCTCAACAAGGTAACAAACAAGACGAACCTAGTGATCCTGAACCAAAGCCAGAGGATGTACCAAATGAATAAATTAAACATGGATTGCCAAATCAAAACGGTCAGTGGTACCAGAAAGTTTACCGCTTATGGTAACGTCAAAAATGTTGAGGATCTAGCAGGGGATGTAGCCCTTGATGGTTGTTATGCTGAGTCGATAAAGATCCATAAACAAAAAGGCACCGCACCTATTCTGTTTTGGGGTCACAAGCACGATAGTTTACCGATTGGTGGTATCGACACCTTTGAAGAAGATTCAAAAGGGTTTTTAATTGAGGGTGATTTTGCACCTACCACAATGGGTAAAGATATTGAGATATTAGCCGAACGCGGTGATATAAAAATGCTCAGTATGGGTTATAACGTACTTGATGAAATGTATGATGCTAAGAAAAACGTAAATTATTTAAAATCGGTCCATGTAAAAGAAGTTTCGTTTGTAAACTTCGCATGTAACGAAGATTCCGTTATGGTTTCTATAAAGTCACAAATGGCAGAAGGTATATTACCGTCTGTACGTGAAATAGAAAGATTATTGCGTGATGGTGGTATGAGTAGAAAACAGGCAATGGCTATTTGCAGTGCTTACAAACCTAAAACTGAAAAAGCAAAATTTGACCTAGCTGAATTACAAAGATATACTTTGTTCAAATAATAGTGGGACACTATTAAACATTGTTGGGATAACGATGATTCGAAATCATAACTTAACTTTATTTAATAGGAGTCCATCATGGACGAAGAATTAAAAGCCTTGCTACTAAAAGCACAAGAAAACCTTGATGCTACGCAAGCAAAATACACCTTACTACTTGCCAAACAAACCGATGCTGAAACCAAAGGTGAAGAAATTGCCACACAGTTTGCTACGCAAGCTACTACTCATGCTGAAGCTATGGATGAAATGAAGAATGTTGTTGCTGATCTTAATTTAAAGATTAAGTCACAACGTATTCCTGGTACGAAGTTGACCAAAGGTGATATGGATGTTGCTATTCAAAAGTCACTTGGTTCGTTCATGCGTAATGGTACTATCGATAAAACTAAATCTGTTGAAGAATTTAGAATCCACATGGTTGATGGTGTTAAAAATGCACTAAACTTGACTGAAACTAGTTTCGGCTTGGAATCAGTTGATGAAGTTTTATCGGCTGCAATCATAGAACGTGCGCGTGAGTCTTACCCAATTGTAGGTCAAGTTGGTGTACGTAATATGCCGCGAGTATTGCGTGAAGAAGTGTTAATTTCATTTCCTTCTGTGCAAAAAGGGTTGGAAAGTGTCGCTGGAACAGATATTGCCGAAACTGATGTTCAAGCGTATGGTGAAGTGTTAAATCACATTGCCAAACTTAATGCTAAACCACGTATTACAGATGAAGCAATGATGGGTAGTGACTTAGACTTGTATGGTCAGTTAATGCGATTACTTGACGAAGAAATGGGCCGTTACATTGGTTTACAAATATTGTTTGGTGATGGTAGTTCAAAGGCCATGCGCGGAATACTATCTAGTAATCGTATTAACATTACAAACGGTACGGGTGAATCATTTAAACCTACGTTTGGTAACGGTTCGCGTGATCTAGACTTTTACCCTGTCATTGGTACTGGTGTTTCAGGTGATGTACCAGCAACAGACAAAGAGTTAGTTGATTGGTTGATTGACTTCACAACAGCGTTACCAAGTAAGTATCTTAATGGCGCTAAGTGGGAGTTTAATCGTAAGTTTATGAACCGTATTATGAAGGTTCGTGATGCTGATGACCGTCCTATCTTTGCTGCAGGTTATATGGGTGAGACATTATCTTTACTTGGGTATCCAATTGTACTTGATGATGACATGCCTAATTATACGGTTGCCAATGCACCATTTTTGATTTTTGGTAAAATCAATGAAGCATTCTTTATGTCACCAGGTGCCATTGATAAGTTCTTACCAGATCCTTATTCTGTAGATGGTTGTACAGTAATGAAAATCGACAAAGAATTTTACGAGATCGTTGGTAAAAATGATGCTATTATCATAGGTGCTGCGACTACCGCTGGCCCTGCGTAATAAGTTTATTAGTTAATTATAAGGGGTACTGGTAAAACAGTTGCCCCTTTTTTATTGGAAGATTTACAATGTTTAGTAAAATAGTAGATAGGATAAACCCGCTTACCGTCATAACAGTTGATGAAGCAAAAGACCATCTAAACATTGTCGATTTTTACGATGATGATAGTTATATTGAGTCATTAATTTTAGCTGCTAGTGATATTGCAGAGAAATATACAAAACGTCTTTACAGTAGTTGCAGAATAAAAATACAAGTCGATCCAGTGGCTTCAAGTTTCTTCTTGCCTTACAACCCAATTCAAAGTATTGAAACAGTATTATCAGGTGAAACTGTTATCACTCACTCTTTTAACAGCTTTTCTGAGCGAATGACTATCAGTAAAATACCCAAGGATGCTGATCCTGTTATAGTGACTTATATTGCTGGCTACGTGACACCACCTGAGATAGTAAAACATGCTTGTAAGATTATTGTCGCTGATCTTTATAACGTAAGAGAGAGTCATGTGGACGTTAAAATGACAACTGTTATGTTTAATGCACTGAGGATATTAAACTAATGCAAGCAGGTAGAAAAAGACATGTCGCTTATATTCTAGCTATACCAAAAGAGTTAGATCAGTTTGGTAAACAAAAACCACCTGAAAAAGTATTTAAGCTAAGATGTAATGTTCAAATAATTAGTGGTACTGAGATCATAAAAGCTGGATTTGCAATAACTAGTGAATACATTAGCGTGTTGTGTAATTTTGATAAAAGAGTCAGTCAAAACAATTTGTTTGAGTGGAAAGATGGTACCTACAATGTGGATATGGTTAAACCGGATGACAAAGAAAAAGACATGATCATAACCGGTAGTAGGGAGTTCTAATGGCTGTAAGCATAACAATTCAAGGCATGGAAGAAATAAACTCACAACTAAATGCGTTTGAGAATGATGTTGCTGAACTTGGTAGGTTGGCAATAAAGCAATCAATGGCTCAAGTTGAAGTTGCAGCTAAGTCTAACGCTCGGTCTATGTTGACTATGAACTATTCAAACGACAAATTAATAAATCTAATTTCTTCTACTGCAGTAATTGGCAAAGACGGTCAACCGGCTGGTAGTGTAGGTGTATTTACTAACATGCCTGGCGTTAATATTGCTAACCAATATAAACCCTCACCATTGGTCGCTTTCTGGCTACAGGGTGGTGTACAGAAACACTCACTATCATCTGGTTCTAGGACCGCTACGCGAGAAACATTTAGGTCAAGAGCTAGGGATTCAAAAGGTCAAGACAGAGAACCGATGCACCCTGGTATTTCACCTAAACCATTCTTAGACAATGCGTGGTCATCAAATGCAGCAAGTATTACTGACATAATTATTGAACAATTAAATAAGGTTGGTTAACCGTGAAATTAATAGCTTTACAAAGACTTTTGTTAGCGTTAAGACCTGTTAATGCTTACTTAGATAATGTGCCTGAAAATGCAACATTACCTGCAGTCAGTTACAAGCATTTGAATCATAATTTCACTACGCTGTTAGACGGTAGTAAAACAGGTAAGTCAGATAGGTGGGAATTGAAAATAGTAACAGTAGATGACGCTGATATTGAAATGCTTGTAAATCAGCTAGAAACGTTACATAATTCATCTAATAGTGATTACCAGCGTATATTTGTTACAGTTGGTAGCATTGGTACAAAAGTGAAAGATCAACCCTTTAGATCGACCACTGTTAACATTCAAACATACGAGGTATAAATCATGTCACTTGAAGCAATATTAGCCGCTGGTACAATCGTTAGCTTTAGCTTAGATATAGAAACCCCAACTTACACACCGATCCCAGGGGTTATATCTGTTGGTGCGTTAGGTATAACTAGTGAAGCAAAAGCAAAAACTACTTTAGCTGATCGACAAGTTAAGTACGGTTCTGGTCTGCGTGATGCGCCAGATAAATCGGTAAAAGGTCAACTGTTTAGTTCTTCTACTGAGCAAAAAGCGTTTATAACTGCATGTAAAGCTGAAAAAGAAATGCTAATAAAAGTAGAGTTTCCCGACAAACCTGATGCCGATGCTGCAGGTACCGGCACAATTGGTACATTCTTATTCAAGTCACTCGGTTATGAAATTGATGATCCTAGCGGTGAAGAGTTTATGATGTTCACTGTACCTGGTAAACAAAACTCAATAGTTGACTTCACAGATCCAGCTACCGCATAAGGTAATTTATGAAGGAATTAAGGATTGAAATACAGGATGAAGATGCTAAACAAAAGCCGCTAATCTACATCATAAAGAGAATGAACGTTGCAGCAAGTAACAGACGTTTTCAACTGTATGATAAAGAGCTTTCAAAAGAACTTATAGATTCGATTAAGAATCAGAGGTTGTTTGCGTCTAGCTTAGTTACAGTACTTTGCGGTGAAGATGGTGTCTTGCTTTACCCTGCACCTGTGGATGGTTCAGACGATGATGCAGTAGATAAGTTGTTTGATGATATGTTTGACGACATTTACTCAATACTTGCAAAATCGTTTGGTGAAATAAACCCACCGGCACCAGGCTTGAAAGCAAAAAAAAAGAAATATTAAGCAGTCCCGTATTACTTCTTGTAAAACAGATTGCAATGAAAACATTAAGACCCGTATTTGAGATAGAAGAGTGGCCCGAATCAGAGTTAGAATGGTGGGCTGCTTTCTTCTCTATTGACCAGAATAAAGATAAACCAATTATAAAGTATCGCAAATCTACTGTTAGCGTTGTACAATCAATTAGCGATCTAAAAGAGGTATTGCGATAATGTCTGATCAATTAAAAACCCTAGTTTATACTGTCAAGATGAATGTCGATGGTGCTGTTAAAGGTGCTAAAACAATGAGTCTAACCATGCTCGGTATGGGTGACGCTGCTGATGGTACAAACTCTGACATGGATCGTCTTGCCAAGACAATGACGGGTAAATACGGGGTATCTGTAAAAGCTGTTGTCGATAATACTAAATCTGCTCAAGCAGAAATGAAACGTTTAAATCGTGAAAGTATAAGATCAGAAAAAGCATTTAGAGCAGTAAGTAACCAATATAAACAACTTGCTCAAGGTGCTAAACTCGGCTCAGAAGAGATAGAGATCTTGAACGCTCAAATGCGTTTGGGTGCCAGTGCTACAGACGCTCAGAAGAATAAAGTTCGTGAACTTGTAACAGCCTTCCAATTGCAACGTAAAGAAATGACTAAGACCCAAGGATCTATGCGGGGGTTACGTGGTCAAATGTCAAACGTTGGTTTCCAGCTACAGGATATTGCAGTTCAGGCTCAGATGGGTACCGCGGCGTTTGTCATACTAGGACAACAGGGTTCACAGTTAGCGGGTGGTTTTGGACCCAAGGGTGCCTTGATTGGTGCTGGTATCGCTATCGGCGCAATGCTGTTAAATGTCTTAGTACCTTCTTTGGTTGACTCTGGCGAAAAAGTAAAAGAGTTAAGAGAAGAACTAGAAAGGCTTAAAAAAGAAACGGGTTTAACCGCCCTGCAAGCTCAAGTTTTAACAGACGGTAGAAACAAAGCAATTGAAGTAGCAAACAAAGAAATAAAAGCGATTGATAAACGGATAAAATCAGCAAAGGAAAATGTAGAAACTGAAAAAAACAAGGAGGCTATACAAAGAAGAACAACTGAAAGTCTAAGTAAAGATTCTGCTATGAGAAAACTTCATAATAGACTTTTAGCTGAAGCCGAAAAAAGAACGAAAGATGCTATTGTAGATTTACGTTCAGAAAAAGAGTCAAGAGAATCACAACTAAGAATAATCAAAGATTCAAACGTTGCAATCAAAGAGTACGGTGAAACCGTTGGTGATGTAGGATCAGACAAGTTAAACGATTGGACAGAATCAAATAAAAAACTAGTAGATTCATTAAAGGATCAAGTTGATGCTCTCGGTAAGTCAAAGTCTCAACTGCTAGAAACAGAACGTGCCCTAAAACTAAAATTAGCAGTAGAACGGAGAGCAAGCTATCAACAAATGATTGACATTGCTAATGATTATGAAACATTAATCCTCGCCGAACGTCAACTTGAAGCTACACAAGCACAAACAAAAGCTGATGCTGATGCCGCTAAAGCTGCTGCTAAACTAGCAAAAGAAAAAGCTGTTGCTAATAAAGAGTTGGCAGGTTTACTAAAAGAATATGAGAATCAAATAAATGAAGTGGCAGCAATTGAAGAACGTTTGGATGGTGAAAATCTAACAAGACTTGCCATGAAGTATACTGCAGAACGCAGCATGTTGAAAAAGCATGGTAAAGATTTAACCGCATTAGATGAAGAGTACGAAAAAAATAAGCGTAGAATACAAGCAACAGGTATAGAACGATACATGATAGCAGTAGAGGATCAACTGCAAACATTTGATGAAGTCGTTGAAGCTAGTCTAACCAACTTTACTAAGTCTTTTGGTCAAGCGTTTTCTGGTGCAATATTGGAGTCTGACAACCTTGGTGATGGATTGAAAAATATATTTGTAGGTGCTACCAAAGGTTTACTTTCTTTCTTTGGTGAGTGGGCCGCGCAAGAATTATTATTATGGACGTTACGAAAACTCTTAGATAAAACTGCTGCTGTACCTGCTGCTGCCGCTATGACTTTAAATGCTCAACAGGCTTCATTACAAGCTGGTCTAAACGCATATACTTCAACTGCTGCAATACCTATATATGGACCTGGGTTAGCCCCTGCTGCTATGGGTAAAGCACTATCGGAAACACAACCGTTCGCCGCCGTTATTGGTGGTATAGCTGCAGCTTTTGCAGGTACGTTCGATAAAGGCGGTGTCATTCCTCAAGATATGTTTGGTATCGTTTCAGAATATGGTAACGAGCTAGTAAACGGGGTTATGGTTAAAGGTGGTCAAGGTGGTAGTCGTGTTACTAGCCGTGAAGAAACAGCAAACATGATGAATGGCGGTAAAGGTGGTGACAACTTTTATATTACTGGTGGCGATAACGCATCTGCAGAACAAATAACTAGGGCTATGATACGGAAGTTAAAAAGTCGAGGTGGTAAAGACTTAGATACTGCACTGTATGAGTCAGGTCAACGTGGTAGAAGAAATAAAGGTAAAAGATAATGTATAACATAAGCGATCATCCGTGGGCTGAATTTTCACTAACCGAAAACCGAAACCAGTTTGTAATTGATACTTTAGCGTTAAGACGTAAGAAACGTGGTAAAGGTCATCACAGATACGATATAGAACTTGTCACTATTAACATGACAATGGATCAAGGTAAAGACTTAGATACTGCACTGTATGAGTTAGGACAACGTGGTAGAAGAAATAAAGGTAAAAGATAATGCCAAGTAAAAAACATGAGTCATCAATCATTGTGTCTAACACAAACATACCAAACGGTGTTTATAGGTTTGTCGTTACAGATTGGGACACAAATACATTGTACGAGTCATCGGTTCAGACTGTTGTTGATGGTGAAGTAGATTTTTTAATAGGTGCTGCCCGTGGTCAAAAATGTATGGTAGGTGTAACGCCCAATGACTTCCCACCTGAATACAGTGCGTACTTTGGTAGAATATCGGACGGTACTGTTGAAATGTTTGCCAATGAAAGCATGAAAATAGGCAGTGACTTTGCACCAACAAACATATTGTTATTAGGAGGTGAAACCTATACTGACGGAAACACTTTCAACGTAGACGGTGTATCAGTAACCATAACAAGTGAATACAGTTTGCATGTTGGTTTAAACGGTATGTATGATTACTTGGATATTGGACAAAGTGAAACTCTGCAAATACCTTACACAGAAGAAGATTCAACACTTGGCACTTCTATTTGGATAGACGGTTGGGACAACTCATTAACAGGATATAATCCTAATGGTGGGGGTAGATGGGTAGATCAAGGTGACGGTTGGTACTCAACTAATTACAGTGAGTTTCCTTTTACTAGAATAGCACTTCTTGATGTTGATGAAGGTGACGTTTACGAATTTACATTAGAAATGAGGGAAAGTAGTCTTGGCGGTACTTTAGATGGGGAAATAAACTTTAGTTTCGTAGACTCCAATAACGATGTTGTAGGTCAAAATTATCAGAAGAATATTGGAAGTGATACGACTGCAGTTAACAGGTTTACGGTACCTTCAAACGCCGTTGGTTTTGTTGTAGATCCAGGTAGTGGTACAAGAGTAGATTTTAGAATAACAACATTGTCAAGAGTGGTACCGGCTGAAATTAGCTATATCAATGTTCTTGTAAAAGGTTCTGAACAAGTAAGTGCCAAACTCGCTCAAACCGATTCTTTGTCAGGTACTAATTGGGTAAAAGACGGGTCCGAGTATACACACACACCTGGTCAGACTGCACCTTTAAGTGTTGCTGTTGCAACCTCAGTTGGTAAAGTAATCCAGATAAGTTGTAACACAAAAAACGCTACGGCAGGTTCAATTACAATACCTAACGCAACACGCGACTACAGTACCGTAATGAACGATGGTGATGTTTGGTTAGTCAAAGCTACTAATAGTTCGTTTACTGTGAACTACACGCCTACAAGCGATTTTGACGGTGTTGTGTACGACACCTTTATAAGAGAAGTAATCACAGAAGTTTACGCGGCTAACGTATACGATCTAATTTCGGTAGATCACCCTACGTCTGGCAAAGCAACCTTAGAATGGAAGTGGCCTATAATTGCTTTGAGAAATAGTGTAACAGAAACACCCGACTACTATTTGACAGGTAAACTTGAACAGTCAGAAGATTTTGCACACAGATATGATAATGAAGAACAAAGCGCCGTTTATGAAAACGTAAACTATGCAGGTACTAGAAGTGGTATCAGCCTTAGATCTGGCGGGTCGTGGGTAGAAGTTTTTAACGCTGTTGGTTTAGGTGGTTATACAGAGCAAGGTGTTATAAGTGGACCACTAATTGAAGAAGGTGGGTTTACAATAAGCGGTTCAGGTTTTACGTACTTAGGTTGGGGTAACTACTTTGCTGAAAATTCAACTAACGACATTATACGAGCAGACATAAACGGTGTTGAAGGTGAAAAGATACACATAACAGTTTTAAAAAGAGGTGATACAAGCGGTACTATCATACCAAGACTTGTTGGTGATACTGTCACAACAGGAAACCTTGATTCGAGTTCAGATCAATTGCATGACATTTATGTAATAACAATACCTGCTAATGTTTTAAGAGTAGAATATGTAGCTAACAATTTTGAAGGTAGAATAAGTAGACTTATCGTTTCAAACTTCTTACGAGAATTAGATGATCCCAGCAATGATCAATATCAATCATTGTTTGCTAATGCAAACAGATCAGGACCACAAGTTGACGATTTAAGAATGTACTATTTTGACTTTGATTTGTTTATACCTCCTATGCCTGATAACTACGGTACTACTAACTCTGATGGTATTTTATTAAATAGGGGTTTTGACACATCTAAATCATATTTAGGGAATGCCTTTATGGTTGGCGGTGACATTAAAAATATATCTGATGCTGGTGTTGATGGTAAAACAGACACATTCTTTAATCACGGCCAAATATTTGGTGGTCATCGTGGTTTTCGTAATCATTCACAAGCACATCACGTATTGACAAACTCAGAAATAAATAGACATGGTGAGACACAAGCTGCTTTGTTTTTTGCTACAGTTGAAGAAAGGCTTACACTTTGGAATTTATATGTAGATAACGTTCGTTCTACATCTTCTTTACAGTTAAGTGATTTTATGAACATAGACCCACCTGTTCAAGCTATAAGTACAGAAGGCGCTTTGTCAGGTGATTGCAATGAAACCTCAGTAATTAGACAATGTAATGTTTTAAGAACCGTACCTAAAATAGATCCTAAAGCAAAAGTAGCAATGACTCACATGGAATTTGAACATAAACTGTCTAACGCAAGCACGTGGCAAACTTTAGACTTACCATTGGTTGATCTACCAGGGTTCGTGGGTAACAGAAGAAGGACATTTGATTTGTCACCTGACACTTATGACTTTAGATGTAGATGTATTAACGGCGAACATACGGGAAGTTGGGCTACAATAAGTAATCAGGTTGTCAACTAATGAATAATGTATGGGGTTTATCAGGTGCTTGGAGAACAAACTTTACTGATGTTACACCTCCTGTACTAACATTAATTGGTGGTAATGCTGTAGTCCTTGTCGGGACACTGTATGAAGAACAAGGTTACTCTGCATCGGATAATGTTGATGGTGACATAACGTATCGAGTTTGGAGTGTGATACCTGCTACAAATGTTGTCGGTTTGTTTTATATTGACTACTATGTGTTTGACAACGTAGCTAACTTGACAAAGGTAAGTAGACCTTTAATTGTATCATCTGGTTATACACCAATCCCAGAAGAGGAATTTATAATGTATGACATAAGCGACTACCCATGGGCTGAGTTTTCACTAACTGAAAATCGTACCCAATTTGTTCTTGATACTTTATCACTAAGACGTAAAAAACGTGGTAAAGGTCATCATCGATACGAAATAGAGTTAGTCACAATCGATATGCCAATGGATCAAGGTAGGGATATAAAAGCAAGATTATCAGATGCGTATGACGCAAAGCTGACTTTCATACATCCACGCTTAGGTTTTAGTCGTGGTACTGAACCAGAGGAAGGGATTACTTCAAATAACAATTATGCGAAAGGTTTACGTGAAATAGCACTTACATCTGAAGGTACTTGGCAAATGAAGTCAGGCGATATTTTTACCTTTGCCAACCATACAAAAGTGTATGAGATTGTTGGTTCTACTGAATTAAAAAATGGAACTAGTGTTATTAGATTAAGTAGTCAATTACAGAAAGCTGTGGTTCAAGGTGAAGAGATCACCGTTAATGGTGTAGCATGGACATTAATTTCTGATAGTGTCATAGAAGTGTCTACTGAAGCATCGGAAAACCAAGACATGAAACTGGTACTAAACGCTGTAGAGGATTTATCATTTTGAACAATGCACCAGCATCAATAGTAGCAATCTTAGAATCAGATAATTTTGAATATGCAAACCTGGTAAAAGTAAATTTAGGTGACGCTTACGGTTTAGGTGTAGATTTTATCCTTTATTATAGTGACCATAGGAACACTTTAATTTATGACGGTGATACATACACACCTAACAATCACTTAACAGAGCTTGACGGTATAAGCAGAAAAGCCGAAACCGGTTCAGATAAAGTAGATATTTCGTTCGGTGTAACTGATATAAATCTTATTGACGGTATTAGAGCAGAAAGATATATAAACAAACCAACTGAAATACTGAGAGTAATCGTTGTTGAAGGTGTTGTGTTTGAAGATTATGCCATACCTATAAGAACTGCTTGGGGTATATCGCATTCTATTGAGGGCGGTTTAAATGACCGGTTCATTACCTTAACAATTGATTCTTCATTAGGTGACCTAGAAACTGATAATGGTTGGTACGTATTAAACTCAAGTCACCAACAAAGACAACCGAACGATTTAATAATGAATTGGGCCAGTACTGTATTTACAGACGAACAAAAGACTCGATACATAAGCAATCCGAGTGGTGTCATTACGCAAGATGTTAAACCTCCTTCTTTGCCTGTTATATACGGGTATAAGAACGTCACCCCTGTACCTATTCTTAGATTGCAACATAGAAAGACTCACACTAGTTACAGACATTATTTTACTACGTGGATCTACGTAGTGGGTATCGGACAATTAACGAATGTCGATGTGGCTAACCTTCGAAAAGGTGGTGAAGCAATTGATATGAAGAACGTAATTGATGACTCTATTGATGTGGGTGGTTGGTCATATCGTGTGCTGACACCTACTGAAAATACTACTTTCATAAAAACCAATACTAAGTTGAATTTCTGGCGTGAAGCCATGGACACAAACGAAAGAAATCGTCTAAACGGTATGTTCGGAAAAGGTTTAACACTTCTATTTGTCAAAAATAGAAACCGTGACGATTGGGTGCAGTCTAATCCTGAATTTACTGTTCCTGTACTTGGAAAAGACATCTACGATCCAAGGGTACCAACAGGACCACAAGCTGATCAGAAGTACCTTAGAAATCCAGCACTACAATATTATGATTTTTTACGCTCAACTGATTACGGTGCAGGTAATAAGAATGTTAGTGTTAGTGAAGCAAACATAACTATATTGGCAAATCACTTTGACAACTTACCAGGCTCAGAGGGTAATCCAGGTATAGATAGTATTCGATTTGATGTTCAGTTAGATACCGGTAAACCATTAACCGATAACATGAATATATGGATTGAGGGTGCTAGGCTTTACACTAGCGATTATTATGGCGAGTTTCTAGTAAGGGCTGAAACTATTGCTACCCCTGTTTACTCTTTCACTGAGGACGATTTAGAAGGTGATCCAGATTACAGTTCAGGCGATTTTACTGATAAAATAACCAGATTAACTTATAAGGTTAAACAGTTAGTTCCTGACATTTCAGAAGATGCAGAAGTCGGAGATTTAATCGAGGTTGATGTTGAAGCTACGTTTCCACCAATTAACAGTGGAATATATAATGCTTGGTTAGCTGAAGATGGAGGGATAGAAAATTTTGAATCCGAACAGTTAGAGTACGTAACAGAGCTACAGCAAGGTTTTTTTTGGGCCATGGTTGACGCTAGGGTGTCAAGACAACCAAGGACGCTTACGTTGCCAGTTGGACCTATAGGATGGTTGCTTGAAGCTGGTGATGTAATAGAGTATTCATCTGACATTTCAAAGCATGACGAATCACTTTGGCGTATTGTTGAAGTAAAAGAGAATGATAGTGCTGGTATTGATTTAGATTGCGTTGGGTATGCTGACGAATTTTATTCACCCGATCCGAATGTTATACCTGACCCCACGCCTTTTGCTAAACCACCTACAGAAGATAAGTTAATAGCCGTCATTGGTTTTGAAATACTAAACATACAGGATAATTACTACTTAAACTTTCAACCATTAGTAACATCAAATGTAGCTTACTATGCTGTCGAAGTTGAAAGTACGTCCGATGAAGGTGTCATAATATATGATGAACCTCAGTTAGCATTCCCACCGTTGTTACTTCCTGACATAATCGCTGGATCATATATTTCTAGGGTTGTAGCTGTAGGTATCAACAATGAAGGAATTGAAGGTAACTACAGTTTCACAATAAACGGATTAGTCACATCTACCGATACACCAGACGTTTCTGATGTGGTACCAGGTCGAATAGTTGTTGAACCTCCTACACCATTATTCGAGAATAGAACGTATGAATGGCGCTATTATACTTCACAAAATTCGACTGCTGTTTATTGGGGTGACGCGAGAGTCTTTAACCTTGCACCAATAGTGGAAGATGTTACCTACTTTATTGAGTATCGTTTAAAATCTATAATTAATAGCGTTACACCTGGCGCTTGGGTTGACATACAGATTAATGGTGTTGAACAAATATTGTATACATGGATCGCCTATGCAGATGACGATCAAGGTTCTGGTATAACTACAGACATTGAAGGTAAGAGTTATTACGGTATAGCCACGGGAAGGACAAACCCTACTATTAAAATTGATGTGCCTGAGTTATTCGATTGGTTTTTACAACTTGTAGGGGACGGTGCACCTGCAGTAACAGCAACATTAAGCAATGAAGCACACATAATACCTACTGATGAACTAGGTGAAGTTGTTAGTTACTTTGGTGCTGTTACTACAATGCAAGTTTCCGTTGGTTTAGCCGATGATACTGCAGCATGGAATATATCAGCGACAACAGGACCAGGTGTAACTGGAACATTAACCGATGCAACATTTACCGTTACAGGTATGACTTTTGATTCTAGCTTTGTTAGATTGATAGCGACCAGAACTAACTACCCTAATATAATAAAAATCTTTAGTTTGTCAAAGGGTAGACAGGGAGAAACAGGAGGACCAGGTGCAGACTCACCTGATGCCACAATAATAAAAGATCAAGGTACTAAAAGGAGTGGAAGCCTAAACGAAATTATAGTTTACTCAATAACTGTACCTGCCGCTGGTTTGTGGGATGTTTCGTGGAATGTATCTGGTGAACAATTTTATGTAGAATATGAAGATTATGATCCGAATGACGATCAAGGTGCTGGATCAAGTGACATAATACCTTCTAGGGTAACGATTAGGCTTAATGAAAATGGAACACCTTTTGCTCAAACAAGCGATCCTTCTACCACCACTTTTGAACTTGACAACACTTTTAGTTATTCAGGATCGTCTGCAGGTAGAAATAATGATAAGACATACACTATGAGTATTGATCCTGATGTAAACGGTAATGCTGATGCTGGATACACAGAAATAACAGGTTATCTACAGGCGGTAAAACAATGAGTCGTTATACAATCACAAGTGATTTAGATAATCAGATCATTAGAACATTAGTGTGCAAACCTGAATGGATAGAGTTACAGGTGAAAGAAAATGAAACTTGCCATGACGGTAATTTCCCACATGATGAATTTACATACAACAGTGTTGGTTTTGAACGCAAAGAAACCCTTGATAAAAAATCACTCATACATAAATCGAGTAAAGAATTATCGATGAACATTATGAAAGAGTTAAAACATGCTGGTATAGCACTACCAATGCACGATGAATCCATGAAAACAAAAAGGCAAGCTAAACGATTAATTGATCAGGCTGCAGGTCGCGCTCGTTCCAGATTTGCAAGTCCTGGTAACATGATTGCTGAAGAGTATAACCAAGCCAAACGATTTAGTATTGCGTTCCTGTTAGATGATACACAATCAGTCCCACCCATGGTTCAAAGTTGGGCTACAGCATCAAATAGAACACCCGTTGAAGCTGCTCAGAATATTGTAGATACTGGTTCAGCATGGGAACAAATATTAAACGTAACCTACGATCTACGACTACGGGGTAAAGCCGCTGTTGATTCAGCGACCATTGAAACCTTTGTGTCTGTTGCTGAAAATTATATAAACCAATTGGATGCTATATGAGAACTGCAGTCAGAACATATTACAAGGATCGAACAGAGAGTTTGATGGAGTTACCGGACGGTCAAGTAATATCAATATTAGAACGACCATGGTTAGATAACAAACCTTTTGTCTCATGTATCAAAGAAGGGGTCTACAAGGTCAAACGAGATCATACCGGCAAACATCGATGGTATAAATTGATGGACGTAGAGGGCCGCACGTTCATTGAGATACACCCTGTCAACTTTGTGTATGAATTGGAAGGTTGCTTAGGTCCATGTATGTTTATTAAAAATGGTGTAGCACATGACAGCGTTGAAGCATGTCAATTGTTACTTGGTTGGTTTGGTGAAGATGATTGGCTATTGGAGATAAGATCATGAGCATTTGGGGTAAAATTTTTGGTACGGACAAACACGTTGAGCAAGGTTTAGGTATTATAGAAAGGGCCGGTGACGCTTTGTTTTATACTGACGAAGAAAAAGTCGCGGATAGAAACAATAAGGCACAACAAGTACGTCAATTTATAGCTGATTGGATGGAGACAACCAAAGGTCAGAACATAGCGCGTAGAACACTTGCTGTTGCGATAACTGCTGTTTGGTTAGGCATGTATTGTGTCAGTACTATTATGGGTGTTATATCGCCTTGGGTTGACGCAACCATGCCTGTAAATGAAATGGGTGTATTGATTGATGGTGCTGCGAGTACGTACCAGAAACTAAAAGCCAGTGAAATATCGCTAGACTTAAAAGCGGATCGAATGAGTGGAGCAGTAATGCTGATACTTGCTTTTTACTTTGCTGCCCCACATATGGGTAAAATAGTTGTTGATGCCATGGAAAAGTTTGGTGGTAAAAAGTCTTAAACCATGGGTTGAGATAGTTCTGCTATCTGCTCTAAAGTATCACGGTGGGTTAATACTTCTTCTAATATTTGTATTAAATCACCGTGGTCTATCCCATCAACAATAGTATCAAATCGACCATTGTTAAAATGAAGTATTAGTTTATTTACTATGTCTTTATCAATCATATTTACACCTTTGTTCTGAAACCAACCATAAGCCCAGTAATTTTCATTACCGCAAATGATACATTCGGTTTCACATTCTTCTATTAAATTCGTGTCAAAATTAAATACTTTCACATTTAAGGAGTTTACAGAATTGCATCTGTCACACTTGTCTTTGTCATCATATTTAGTAGTCATTATTTTAAATACCCATCATATTCTCTTGGTACAGTAATGTGACGTCTACATCGGTTACATGTGTTTTTAATTCCACCTCTAAAATTATAGGCTACTCTACCTTTAAAATTGTGACCAAAGGTATCGCAAAACCAAAATAAAAACCGTTCTTTTAATGATTGTTCCATTGCTATTCTTCCTCAGTACTCATTGCGTGAACTAGTTTCTCGGCTTCACCGATGTAATAGTCATAGTTAATATCATAGTCAGATGCTTTGTCTGACCCTACCTTGTCATGCACTGTACACAACATATCCTTTGCTACTTCAAACATTCTTAATTTACCTATTTCATACGTGCCCCCATCTTTCGTTTTATACCCTTTTTGCCTAGCAATTTCATACTCGATAAGTGACGTTACCTTTAGGTTCTTGTTACATCCAGTATCTTTTTTACTGCGCCACAATGGAAAAATCATATCTACGTTCTTGGTTCTACGTCTTAGCGGTGGCATTGTTTTAGTCAACTTTAAACCAATGTCTGATACCAGATACCTTGTCACTCTATTGTGATGTTCATTTATCTTATCTGTTGCAATAACCTTACCTTCCCACATGACATTGTAACGAGTTTGGACCCCATCCCGTTTACCAACACTAATCACTTTAAAGAAGTCGTATATATTGTCGTGGTTGCGTATAAATCGATCCACGGGTACCCCTTCTAGGATAGCCTTTACTGCAGCTTTCTTGACAATCAATGATGAATGGTTTTTATTCCAATCTAGTTCGCCAGCTTCATGCGCCCCTGTGTGAACATATGCACCTTTAAACTTGACCTTACCTTTGAACGGGATTGCTATATAACTGTTAACATCACGCACAATCATTTTTTTGTATTCTATAAACTCAAGATTTAATAAAGTCAGTTTTTGCCACCATTCACACACTTCATCGTAATGTTTCTGGTATTGACGAGGTAACTTAACTGTCATACCGTCAGTGTTGATCTGGATCATAGTCAAACCAGGTATTGCCATTAACTGTTCGGCTAACATACATAGTAGTAATTGTCCGTTGACTGTAACTGTCATTGTATATTTCGAATCATAAAAGACACTGTATTGATTGTTGCTATCACCGTAGACACCGTTTAACGCCAACTTCATTGCTGCGTTCTCTACAGTGCCTTTAGGATGACTCGCTCTTTGCTGAAACACATCTTCATACACATCACAAAACACATCTGTTAAGTGTTCAGGGTACACGCGATTGACTATGGCGAGCTTTGGATAAAAACTTGTCACATCTGCATCAATGATAATAAAGTCATCATCTGATTCGAATTTGGTACCTTTAACGCTACCGTGAATACCACCTAAACCAAAGTCAAAACTAAAACCGTCCAACACTGCAGATAATTTCAGTGAACCTTTGGTAACGTGAACAACTGTCTTAGCTATCTTGTCATAAACAGCTTGAAACTCAGGACGCATAAACTGGACATACGGAAAAATACATTCACTCAGTTTTATACCGTTGCGGTGAGTTTGTCTTGGTTGGCGATTATGGTCATAGCAATTAACACCGGCTTTTTCTAGCGCCATTATAAAATAGTCTTTACCTATCTTTGTGTCATTGTGGTTTATAAAGTTCTTGTTGTACTTCTCTGTCATCATAAAGCGAAATTCAATCTGCTTGTAAGAGTACTCAAAGAACTTTTTTGTGTTCAGTGTATCTGACTTATTGTAATTAAGAGTTTCATCTGCAGCTTGATCAGTCTCAGGTAACGCAACACCAAACGGATACTTTGATTCCTCAATTGATTTAGCTCGCATAACAAACTCAATCTTCTTTAAGCTAGTAGACTTATTCACATTGTCAAAGTGATGAATTTTAAACAGGTCAATCTGTTTAACCATCACTTTGTAAGGAGGTATAACATTCTTTCTGCGTTCGTTAAAAGGTGTCTTTATAATTCTGTCGTTTATACGATAAATATCAGATGCGGTTCTAATGAATGTATCTTCGAGTATCGCATGAAGCAATGGGTAATCGTAACCTATGTTATTAAAACCAACCATGTAGTAATCGTGTCTTATCCAGTGTTCAGCCAACTCACGCAATTTATACAACTCGTTCTTGCGCCAAGAAACCTCAATGCTAATCAACGTTTCTGTCGTGTGATCAATGGCAACCAGACTGTAGAAGTTTGGGAATGATTCTTCATCGTATGACAGAAAGTTATGCTTCATTTCTTCCTACCCTTTTGGCTGTTATCGTATATGATCAAATCGATAACAATTAATATTAAGAGAACAAGAATAACTATTGTTCGTTGCGCCCAATTCATTGACGGAATTTCTAACCACCATACTAAATCCCATATAATAAATGAATAAATCAGAAACCCTATAGACGTGATCATTGGTTTTTACACTCTAATTTCTCACGTAAGGAGTCACTATCCTTTTCGTTAAATATAGCTCTACGGTGTTCACACTTAACACATCTACTACGAGGGGATAATTCCCACACTTGAGCATCACATTCATAACAAATTGTTTTTACACTAGCTAACTTCTGTTCAAGGTCTGCAATCTTTTTTTGTAGCTTAGTGTTTGCATCAAAATGATCGTAAATTATTAGTTGTTTTCCGCTTGAGTGTTTTCTTAACGTAACGTAAGGAAAAGGATCACAAGAATTGCAATTGAACCTTTCTACTCTAGGAATAAAATTAACATGATCACTTGCAATATAATCAAGTTTTTTACTGTAATCTAATATATCTTTTAAAAGGAATATCATTGGTTTTTGCCCTCAATTAACCGTTAACGTAATTGCATTAAGTATTTGATACCCTGCTACACAGCTACCAACAAACCAAAATACGGCACAAAACCTAGTAAACATATTAACCCCACCCTCTTTAAGCCAACCGGTGATTAGGCCTGTAGTTATTATCAATAAAGATACGACAACCAGTATTGCAACCATTCCTATAATCTCAACCATCGTCAAATTCCTCACTTAATAGTTCTTGTTTTCTATCGTGGTATCCGTTTTCCCATTGTTGCTGTGACGCTTTGTGAGTGTACGGATTCGTTGGTTTATTTGTTTTACGTGCTGCCCTTACACCTTTCATGTAGGCTATAAAACGTCTGGATGAATCGTTAGGCATAAGAGTATCCCCGTTATGTTCGATCACACAACGATACCGGCAACATTATAGTAATTGTCTTTAAAATTACTACGACCAGTTACCTGTGTTTGCTTATGACCAATACGGGCATAGTGTATACGGGTACCTGTGTCAAGTAACTCAACCTTAAACACCGTTACACGTTTGTTAGTTTTTCTGTCTGCGTAGACTGCTATTGTTTCCATCTTGTACACCTTATTAAATATAATAATATAAAATTATCAGCTAAACATACACTTGTCAAGCATATTTACGATAATCTTGTTTGTTAATTCTTTGGCTTCACTGGCACTAATTGTTTGTGCTACAAATACATTATGTCCAAACTGTCTGTTAAACTCACCTTGTACAACTTCGATACTTAAACCCTTCTTAAACCCTATTTCGTTACACCACTGCACCACCCAATATCGTAGCTTGGTTTGCTTGGTTTGACGAAGAGTGTGCTTTTTAACTGCAGATGAAACTATCATGTGACTCATGTTAGCGTAAGTCATTCTAGCTTTCATGTCCTCTGGTAGTTCATCGACTTTCTTGATTTGGGCCATGACTTTGACTTGCCAACCGGTATCATATTCAACCAATATGCCGTCATCTTCTAATCGCTTTTTGGCTGTTTCATCACGTTGGTCTTGTGTCTCTTTGTGAGTACACTGAGGACAGACATATGAATTGATGTTTGCTGAACTAGGTTTGTAATAGTTCCTACACTTAGGGCACGTTCTTGATAATATATCTAAACCATCATTGCTAGATTTTTTAGTGTCATCGTATCTGTCAAGTGTCCAAACAGGGCTATCATGTACGTGCGCTAAGTAACGACAATGACGATCAACGTTGCCTACGTGGTCAATCAGTATGCCAAACTCTTTACCCTCAAACACTCTTAATCCCCGTCCAAACATTTGCATGAACAAAGCATAGGATTCTGTTTTACGTAACATCTGGATCACTGCGACTGCAGGTACATCAAAGCCTTCACCGAACAAATCATAGTTTACCAGTAGATCTATTTTACCTTGCCTGAACTCTCGGATCTTTTGCTGTCTGTAAGTCTCTTTGCTTTTACTTGATAGTGATACAGCATTGACACCTTTGTCTCGAAACTCTTTGGCAACATGATCTGCATGGGCAATACTTGCTGCAAATATTATACCCTGCTTTCCGTCTGCTAATCGCTTGTAGTGTTTGTAAGCATCACCGGTAATTTCTGCTTTATCTGTTGCCTTTGCTAGTTTAAGTTGGTTCCAATCACCACCTTTGGTTTTGTTAATGCCGGTCATGTCTACTCGATCTAGTGGGGTATAAACCTTATAGTCTGATAACCTACCTCTGTTGATAAGTTCACCCATACCAGGGGTTTCTACTATGCTGTCAAACACACCGTCTGTGTGCCTACCTAGACCATTGTTATCCGCACGTTTTGGTGTTGCTGTAACACCTAACCCGATTGCATTTACTAATGGTTTAACTGCTAGTCCCCACATATTATCTGCAAGGCAGTGATGACATTCATCTAACAACCATAGTCCGATTGCTTCATCTAACAATGTGGTGTCGCGCTTGATCCAAGTGGGGACCGATGCAATTATTAATCGTGAATTGTCAGTGATAAACGTTTCACCTAACTCTTCTATTTGTGCATTAGAGATTAATCGTTCTGTTGCTTTGGAACATAGCATGCGGTGAGGTATTCCCACCATGGCAATTGACATTGCAATTTGGTTTAACAGTATGTCCCTGTGTGCAAATATTATAGCTACACCGTCAGGGTTTTTTGCTAACCATCGTTTAGCTACGAATGCTTTTATAATAGTCTTACCCGCGCCGGTGGGTGCCACTAAGCAAACATTAATCACACCAGCTAACCATTCATCAAAGATGTCAGTTATGGCTTGTTCTTGGTAGTCGTGAGGACGTTTAATCTTTGGCATTTATAACATCCTGTCTATTTGCATTAATGTAAATATGTGAGCGATAACGTCAATCGTCCACCCGTTACCAAACATTTTATATAATTGCGAGTTACTTATGCCGGCGCTTAATAATGTGTCTAAAATGTCCTCTGGTATTGTTTGCAGTCTGCCGCATTCGCGCGGGGTTAGTTTACGGTAGTGAATGTTTTTCAGACACTCTTTAAATTCTTTACCAATTGCGTCAGGAGTTGCAACCATCGGTCTACTGTCTGCGTCTACTCCTTTAAAATAATTAGCTGTTAAACATAACGCCTTACCGCTTTTAGTTTCTCTTATTATTCTAGGGTTACGTCCACTGCATCCTGCGCTAATTGACACTTTAGGCTCTAAATTACCCCCTGTTGCCGCTGCTAATGTTGGCGCTTTACCATTGGGTGAATAAATACGTTTATTGTAATCATGCCCTTTAATGTCTGATGCGGTGGCTACTCTTTGTATTACAAAATTGTCTTTTTGAACCGTTGTAAGTGCGTTTGTTTTCTCGTCTTTCCTAACTTCAAATTGCTGTTGTATTTCACCGTTATCGTCATATCTTCCGCGTTGTGCTGCGCACTTAACCTCTAAATAATTATACGGAACGCCTTTGTGCATATTCGCAGTTAAACAGAATGATTTCTCTTTATCTTCTGATTGAGTATATCTGTCTGCCCTACGCGCACCGGCTTGTTGCCACTTTTCATTTCCTTGTTGCATATAATTAATTGCGCTATCAGTGTGAAAAAACGAACTTTCAACCTCGCTTTCCAGAATGTCTTTTAACACAATACCTTTATCTTTTGGTTGGAAGGTAAACCAATTACACCAATAGTAACGTTGCCTGTTTTGGGCACTAACCAATGAGCTATTAATAAAAATAGGTTCTACACCTATTGCGCCGGTAATTAAATCTAAGAATTGCTTTTTCATCTTCACATTTTCTAGGAAGAACTTAATTTTAGGGTTAGTTAATTTAATGTGGTCAAGTAGTAAAATGTATTCCCAAAATAAATAGGATTGACTCAAAAACTCGGCTTTAGCTAATTTCAGTTCAAGATACTTTTCTCTACTATCAACAATTATTTTTTCACCGTTTAGTACTGCTGTAGTACCGGCCATTTTACCGGCCATAGAAAACCCTTGGCATGGTGAACCGCCTATGAATAAATCAATCGTAGACCAAACAATTGACCATTCCCTCCACTTGGTTATATCACCCATCTGTATAGTCTTTGGAAATACAGCCATTGTTCCTTGCATTGCGTATTTATCAACCTCACTTGCATAGTATTTAGTTGGTTTTAACCCTATAACTTTTAATGCTATTTGACCACCAGAATGACCATCAAAAGCCGCGAAAACATTCATCTACATGTCACCTTTTAAAATATACATTCGCATGGTTTCCTATCTTCATCGGTTGAAGTGTCAATACCGGCTTTTCTAACTATCTTCCAAAAAGTTTGATGCGCCATGTGTTCAGTTTGAGGTATATTGAGGGCTTTCATTTCTTCAAACACTGGTATCATTTCTTCTAGGCTGACACCTTTGATAATTGTGTAACCTATGTCGTCCTCTGTTTCCATTGCTTTTTTATATATCTCAGGACGAGTACAATAAACGATATACCAATGTTGCCTACCAGCTTTTAAACATCCTATGCAGTTTGCATGTTTAAATTTCTCATACTGCATTGGCGGCTCAATACCTATCTCGTTAGTTGTTTTTATGTATGTATCTTCATCCCATAGAGCAAGAGGGTAATCACTTTTATATCCTTGCACACCTAATATTTGTGAACGTCTTTGTATTCTATTTGATTCGTTTTTATCGAAACCGTAATATACAACACAGTTTTCTTTATCAACATTGTTCGTTAACCATTTCATAAATGGTTCGGTTTTTAATCTACTTGTGCATAGTTCGGTACCTGCACCTACCTTAAATGCTGATGCTTTTTTTACAACGTCAAATTGATCGGGAATATCATCTTCGTTCATTATGTCATTTACATTGGCAAATGTTATAGGTACCCCGATGTAGTTTGCCACCTGTAACTTAAACCTTTTTATATCAGCACTTTCAACAGTTTTATTGATGTTGTGGTTTAGCAATACTGTGTTTTCTGGACCATATTTTTTAGCCACGGCTATCGCTACCCGCGCAGACGAATGACCACCCGAATAACAAACAATATGTTTTACGTTTGATTTTGGTTTACTTGATGACATATCGCCTTTTTCACCACTAATCCACTCAAACGTAGTCGCGCCACTTCCATAACTAAAATCCCACACTAACCAACAATACATTACGCTACCGTCATTTTTACCATCTTCACCACCTTTGGCACATTTAACCCTGTTAACAAAACTGTATATCTTAGATGGTGGGTTGTCCCTATGAATTGCTTTGTATCGTTTCTCAGTTTCTAATGAATTTATACGTGCAAATATTGCTACTTTTTTCGTAGCTAACTTTAGTGACTTTAAAACAAACGGTGTAAATAATAAGAAGGGTGGGTTGCTGATAACATTATCAACATTCTCATAAGGGTCAAAGTCTGCATAGTCCAGTAATACGTCCAGGTCTTTGTATCCTTGATCATATTTATCGATTGTCGTTATATCTTTGCGATCATAACCCTGGTCTACTAATACGTTTGTTATGTTGCCAGTACCGCAACCAGCATCCACAATGTTACCACTGAACTTTTCACGACTTAGTAGTGCGCGAATGGCCCATGGTGGAGTGGTGTATAAATCGTCACCCCTTGCATCTGCATTACGTCTTGTATTACTTGTTGCCATTATTTAATTCCTTGCATTTTTGCTCGGCTTCGAGTCTAGTGTTTTGATAACTTTCAATGGAACCATCCAACCCTTCTACTGCAAATAAGTTAACACCAAAGATAATATAAGGCATGACGTAAAAACGTTGGTTTAATGATATTTTATAGTTAATCTTTACATAAATTGTTTCACGCTGTCTGAACCTCTTGTTTTCACAATAAGATTTGTAGCCAGGTATAAACTGATAAAGATCTATTAAGTACTTTGGGTTTTCTATAAAAAACCTACCGTCTGTTCTACTGTTGTTTTCAGCCATTAATAGTCCACGCATCCACTCTGAGCGTTTCATAAATAAACCTTGTTTGTATAAAGTAGGTTGATATTAAGATAATAAAATAATATTTGCAAATTTAATTTTAGTATGTATAGTGGTGTCTCCAAGTCGAAACATCAAACTAACTTATAGGATATGAAAATGAAAAAAACTGACTTAGCACTGGCGATACATTGTGCAACACTTGCGCTAACTAAACTCGCTGCAGTGACACAAGATTTGAATGATGACCTAATTGTAGAAGGTAATCAAGCTGCTGTAACTGAGCTACCCACTCAACCGATTGTTGATCTTAGTGGGGATGAACCAATTGCAAAAGAACAATTGGGTGAGTTAGACGATGAAGGTCGTCCGTGGGTTAGTGGTATTCACGCTGCAACCAGAGGTAAGTGTAATTCTACTGAGGTTAAAGGTGGTAAGAAATGGCGTTTATTTAAAGGTCTTGATAAAGCTATCGGTGAAAAATTCTATGCAGACCACCCTCTTAACCCCCAGGGTGGTTCAGTAGGTGAGCTAGAAGAAACTAAACCGGCTTTACCATCTGGTCCTGCTTTACCTGGTGTCGTAGCAAACAAACCTGCTGGCCCTGCTTTACCGGCTTCACCGTCTGGTCCTTCTTTACCTGCAAAGGTTGCTGATCCGTATACAGCAATTAGAAATGAAATTATCATTGTCTGTAAAAACCTGATTGATGATTACGAACTAGATTGGGATGACTTAAAAGAAGTGTTTGTGGAAGAGTTTAAAGCAGAACAGAACGGTGAACAGGTTGTGTTCGGTTCTCTTAAAACCAGTGAGTATCCACGCTTAAAAACTTTTATGCTTACTCTCCTTGCTGACTTTCAAGCAACAGATGAAACTGTTAAAGAAATTTACACCTTGGCCGGCACTGAACATAAAGAGTTTGTTGACACTACCGTCATTGAGCAGTTGAAACCATATAACACAGAGGTTGTCGCTGGCGTTCATTACAGTCAAATCAGTCAATTTAAGCAAGTCATGGTTGATTGGTTGGCTGCATGGAAAAGCTAATGGCTGCTCATAGCGCCCATGGTATGTCTGCTCAGGGTAGAATCATGTCTTGCCCTGACAGTGTTAACATGGGGTCTTATGGCGAAGATGAATCAAGTTCTGCATCGGAAAAAGGTACCGCTGTCCATGAAATGATTGAGTTTGCATTCTCTTTTGGTTTACAAGCATTAGATTTAAAGGGGATGTATTTTAACAAGTACAAAGTTAATGGCCCAATGATGGATGCTGCTCAAGAATGTTTAGATGTTTTATACAAGTTCAGTAGCATAAAAACTGTCACTTCACACATTGAAAAGAGGGTTGTTATGAGTAGTATTGATAAGGATCTACTATGGGGTACTAGCGATTACATTGGGGTAGATCTAGTTAATAGAGTACTTTACGTTGGTGATTACAAGAATGGTTTTGTTTGGGTAGAGGTGAACGGTAAACAAGAAATTTATGGCATGGACAGTTTAAATGGTAATGCTCAGTTAGCCGGTTATTCAATTGGTGCATTAGATACATTTGAGTTGTGGGATAAAGTTGATCATGTTGTCACCTTTATAGTTCAACCAAACAAAGATCATGTTGACGGAACCGTTAGAAGTAAAACCTATAACATGTCTGAAATTCGTTCTTGGCATGAAGCATATTCTTACACACACAGTTTAGCAAAGGTAAAAAATGCACCACGCAAATCTGGTAAGCATTGCAAGTACTGTAAAGCCCGTGGGTTTTGTGGTACCAGAATTACGGACCAGATGAACTTACTTAAACTTGACAGTAGTATTGAACTTGCTTCACCTGAACACTTAATTGCTATATTTGAAGATGCTGATGTAATGATTAAATCAATTGAAGCAATAAAAGATCGTGTGCAATTCTTGGCCCGTAGCGGTTTAAAGATACCTGGTCACAAGTTAGTTAAAGGTATCGCAAGGGCTATAATTGAAGATGAACAAGGTTTCATTGATGAAGCATTAAAAAATGGTGCTAATGAGGATGACTTATACAATAAAAAATTGAAAGGTAAGACTGCAATAAAACCGTTTGTGGGTAATGAATTAGCTCACAAGTATTATAAAACACCTACTGTTGGTTTAACTTTGGTTGGTACCTCTGATACTAGGGTTGCACAAAGACCAGATAAATTAACAAATGCTGTTGGTGTATTCGGGAGTGTTAAGTTATGAAAATAGACCTAGAACAAAACTTTGATGCTTTCATGGTCCAAGTTTATCCCGAGTTACTAATGGATAGCACACAGTATAAAGCCATGAAAATGATGTGGTTCGCTGGTGTAACTGATTTTACTAACAGCTTGATGGTTGGAATGGTAAATAAAGATTTTAGTAAGTCGTTACCAGTAATGGTAGAAAGCATCCTTAACGTAAATAAACAGTGCTGTACATACGCGCAAACAATAATTAAAGGAAATTAATAACATGGCAAATCGTGAAGTAATAACAAATTTCTGTCAGATCCATTACCCGCATTTGGTAACACCACAAAAGCCACGTAAAGAAGGTGACGTTGGTAAGTATGGCCTTAGAATGGCGTTCCCAATGGCAGGTACATTACCTGCTCATATCGGTACAGAATCAACCGATATTAGTAATATTCAGATTGCTTTAGAGGAAGTCTGTCAGGAGGAATGGGGTTGCTCATTTCAAGATGCACCTGAAATTCGTTCTATTGCCTACCCTCCTAAATGGGTGAACGGTGATCACGATTGGAAGAAAGACGATAACGGTAATAAGTTAATTAACCAACCCAATGAAGCAAGTGTCGGCAAGTGGTTAATGGGTGCTAAAAATGCTGATCCAATCGGTTGTGCTGATCATACAGGGGGCATTGAACTTAACCCGAAAGAAATTTATGCTGGTTGTTGGGGTCGAGTAGAACTTCTAGTATCTGCTTACACACTAGAAGATAAGACGAGCATCATTGTCATAAAAGTAGTTAACATTCAGAAATGTTTTGACGATGAATCAATTGGTGGTGGTGCTGGACCTGCACGTAAATCAACACAGACCTTTGCAAATATGGCTGTCACTAATAGTAATTGTCAACCAACAGGTTTTGCTGGTCAAGCAAAGCAAGCTACTGGACCGGCTTCACCATCTAAACGTATTTATACTATGACACCGGCTGCAGGTGCATTCACCCGTGAAGCCTATCTAGCTATTGATGGGTGGACAGATGAAGTGTTAGTCAGTAACGGTTATATGACAATCACCGAACCTGCTGCACCTGCTACACCGGCTGCACCTGCTACACCGGCTGGACCGGCTTCACCTGCTGGCCCTGCTGGTCCGTCTGCACCTGGTAAGCAGTATCTTGCACCACCTGTTTTACCGGCGAAACCTGCTGGACCTACTTACACTATGACTGCACTTGCTGGTGATTTTACACGCGAAGATTATCTTGCTATTGATGGTTGGACAGATGAATTGTTAGTTAGCCAAGGCTATATGACAATCACCGAACCTGCTTCACCTGCTGGACCTGCTTCACCGTCTAAACCTGCTGGACCAGCTTTACCAGGTATGCCAAAGTGAGTTACAAAAGAGGTGTAATGGGGCGTTCTGTAGTCCCCGTTATCCCACCTGTTAAACACGAACCTAACCTTAAACGGTCTATGGTTTCACTATCTGTACAGATAGCTCTATCAACTTGGGGTCAACACAATGGCAACACTGGAAGGTGAAGCTACTAAGAGGGTGCGGTTAGCCGCATCTTCTTTAGGTATGAAGTTAATGCGTAATAATTCTGGCGCTGTAACTACTGATGATGGTCGATTCTTTAGGTTTGGTTTAGGTAATGAATCACCAAAATTAAATGCTGAAATGAAATTCGGTGATCTAATTGGATGTACAAAAGTTCTTATTACACCTAACATGGTAGGTAAAGAAGTTGCTGTCTTTACAATGTTTGAAGTCAAACAAGAGGGTACTTTAACTAAGGTACTAAAGCGAGCTACGTCCAATGAAAAGAGTCGTGAAGCCGGTCAATACAGGGCAATAAACTTTATACGTGACCAAGGTGGCATTGCATGGTTTGCCGGTAATGAAGGTGATGTTAACGCCGTATATAATCTATTTTTACAGGGTTTAGAAAAATGAAAGACAATAAATTAAAAATGATACGTGAAAGGTTGGCAGCGTATAGAAACTCAAGACAAGTAGCAGTCTTTGAAACCTACCGTAATAACCAAGAACGGTTGCAATTATTAGTCGCTAAACACGGTTTTAGTGCCGTGGTTTTGGCTGGTGATTATGCAGAAGGTACGTTAAAGCAGTACTTGTCTGTTAACCAACCGCCGCCAATAAAAACAGAAAAGGTTGATCAAGCTGAGTCTATTTTAAAAGGGATATAATATGTCGAGTACTGACTTAAATCAGGCTCGAAAATACATTGAACTATTGAGAGGTGATGTAAATACACCTGTATTCTGGCAACTCTTTAGTGATGTAGACTCTGATAACAAAGACTTAATACCAGAAAATTTTAGTGCAAGTTTAGATTCTGCATTACCTGAAATACAGAGATTACAAAATAGGGGTTATGGTGTTTATGTAACGGTAAACCCTACCGATGGTCGCGGTAGGAAGATTGAAAATATAGTTGAATACAATTGGGCCTTTGCTGACATTGATAACGGTTCTAAAGTGTTAGTAGATTACCCGTTGAAACCTGCATTTATTACGGGCCGTGATGAAACTCATGGGCATATTTATTGGCCTGTTACTGGTTGTACTACTGTTACACAGTATAATAGGATGCAAAAACAGATTGCGTTGTATCTAGGTTCGGATGAACAGGTAATAGATCCATGTAGGGTGTTGCGGATACCTGGCTTTTTACACCTTAAAGATCCAAGTGCCCCAAAGACATATACTGTCATGCAAGATAACAGTGCTGAAATTGATTTTGAGTACAGCTACGAAGAAATAATATCGGCGTTTAAACTCGATGAAGTTAAATCAAAAGAGTTAGAAAAGTTTGTTGGCAGTAGACAAGCATACCTTGATGGTACCGGTTACAACGAAACACCGGTATACAGACAACAGATGATCAACTTTGCTGCTAACCATGCACCTATCAGTGTTTCTGGCTCAGGGTCGCTTAATTTGATACGTGTAGCATCATTTGGTTATGATCGTGGGTTGTATGCAGAAGAAACTACTCAGATACTATGGGAACATTTTAACCCAAGATGTGATCCACCGTGGCAAGACAAAGAATATCCGATGTTTGCTACCTATGTTGAACGAGCATACATATTTGCTAAGAATGCGTTAGGTTGTAAAACAGCCACCTCTGTAAAATGGGGTGATGTACCTGAACCTGCAGGTGGTTGGGATCATAATAAATCATTAGTTAAAACCAGTAAACCTGACAGAGAGTTTACACCTACTGAACACGACATCGGTTTTGTCACAGAAACTACCGCAAAGATGAACAGTGCTTTAATAACTGAAAAGTCTACTTCATATGAGCATAGTATAAAATTCATCGGTGAGAACTACCCTAACAAAACATTAATGCGGTTCGACAGTATGTTCTATAAGTTTAACGGTAAGCATTGGGAAGAAGTATCAGACGAAGATATGTCTGCTCAGATATTAAATAAGTTTGCCTGTTGGTTACTGTCTGCATCAAAAGTAAAAAATATATTGGATGTGATGAAGATCCAGGTGTTTGAAAGAAATTTAAAGCGGGGCATGTATTTGGATGATAGAAGTAAAAATCAAATGACTTCGCTCATAATGAAAAACGGTATTGTTGAGATTGAAAACGGTAAGGCTGTATTAAAACCACACTCTTCAAACTTTTTTGACATTAACATGCTTGACTA
>Ga0307933_1000539_pt1 | contig 34919 bp, 37 predicted proteins | sample OrgLakmetageno88_FD_201811 | JGI IMG/M metagenome (GOLD analysis project Ga0307933, IMG submission 201811) | Saline water microbial communities from Organic Lake, Antarctica - #88 | ecosystem: Environmental > Aquatic > Non-marine Saline and Alkaline > Saline | place: Antarctica: Organic Lake... | reverse complement strand
TTAAAACTGCTATTTACACTGGCAACAATTAATTCCGTACACTCGTACTTATTCTTTTGAATCAGTTCGAATGATATACAAACCTATTTCAATATGGTGTGTTTTATAAGATACTAAAAGTGTCGAATTTTGTATTAATCTAATAATAAGAAATTGAGGTTCCTACGTGATCAAGATTTTATTGGTTGATGACCATGAGCTCGTTAGGACAGGGATCAGTCGTATATTAAATGACGTTAAAGATTTTAATGTAATTGCATCTGTTGGAAGTGGTGAAGAAGCTATTGAACAGTGCAGAAAAAATCCACCTGACATCATTATGATGGATGTCAGCATGCCTGGTATTGGTGGCTTAGAAGCGACGCGCAAAATTTTACGTTTTTGTGATAGCGTTCGGATTATTTGTTTATCAATGCACAAAGAAAACCCAATACCAACCAAAATTATGCAAGCTGGCGCGCATGGGTTTTTGACCAAAGATGCTGACCCTAGTGAAATGGTAAACGCAATTTATAAAGTATCATCGGGGCAACGGTATATATCCGCTGACGTGGCACAGGAACTTGCTATTGGTAGCACCTCGCAGAATCATGACAACCCGTTTGAGAGCTTATCGGACCGTGAGTTAGAAATTACGATGATGTTAACAAGAGGCACTCGTGTGCCAGAGATTGCATCAAATCTTAATATCAGTACTAAAACAGTCAACACGTATCGCTATCGTATGTTTGAAAAGCTTAACGTCGGCTCAGATGTTGAGCTCACACATCTAGCGTTGCGCCATAAGCTTATACAAACCGAATAACAATGAGTGACCAAGCTTTTTTTGATTCAGAGTCCTTCCTAAAAAATCTAACTTCAAAACCTGGTGTCTACAGAATGTATAACATTAGGGACGAAGTTATTTATGTGGGTAAAGCTAAAAATTTAAAAAACAGGGTTAGCTCATACTTTCGTAAGACGGTAGATAGTGTAAAAACCCAATCACTGGTATCCCATATTGTAAAAATGGATGTGACGGTAGTGTCGAGTGAAACTGAAGCTTTCATACTCGAAAATAATTTGATTAAAAAATATCGGCCACGCTATAACGTTGTCTTGCGAGATGATAAGTCGTATCCCTTTATTTTTTTGTCAGACCATGAGCATCCCCGGCTCAGTTTTCATAGGGGTACCAAAAAGCGCAAAGGTACCTATTTTGGTCCTTATCCAAGTGCTTGGGCGGTAAGAGAAAGCTTAAGGTCGATGCAACGCATATTTCCAATTAGGCAATGTGAAGATAGCTACTATCGCGCTCGCACCAGACCCTGTTTGCAATATCAAATGAAACGTTGCTCTGCGCCTTGTGTCCAGGGATATGTAAGTGATGATGAATATAAAGAGCAGGTAAACTTAGCAACGTTATTTCTCAGGGGGAAAAATTCCGAGGTTATTGCGTCACTAGTGGACAAAATGGAACAAGCTAGTATTGCCTTAAATTTTGAAGGCGCAGCCCGATATCGCGACCAAATCAGTGCACTTCGTCGCATACAAGAACAACAGTTTGTTACCGGTACTCAAGAAGAAATGGACGTATTTGGTTTCGCTTTCAAGAATGGGTATGCCTGTGTACAGGCGATGTTTGTTCGCGATAGTCAATTGCTCGGCAGTAAATCTTTTTTTCCTAAAATCCCCAGAGATATAGACGATGAAACGGTATTCCAGTCTTTTATTTTGCAGTTTTATCTTGCTGGAAATAAAACTATCCCTAAACAAATCGTTGTTCCTATTAAGTTTCCAGACATGCAAGAGATTGAAAAAGTATTATCAATCGAAGCAGGTTATAAAATTAAGTTCTTTGAGGGTATTCGGGATGAAAAGCGTCAGTATTTACAATTAGCTAATAAGAATGCTGACAACTCACTTGAAACCCAACAGAATCAGCAGAAATCGATGTTTGCACGTTATGTCGATTTAGAAAAAGCAATTGAACGAGATACCCCAATCACTCGAATGGAGTGTTTTGATATTAGTCATACCTCAGGACAGCAAACGGTTGCTTCTTGTGTCGTTTTTAATCGAGACGGGCCATTAAAAAGTGACTATAGAACCTTCAATATTGAAGGCATTACCCCTGGTGATGACTATGCAGCAATGGCGCAAGCATTAAGACGACGTTATAAATCTCCTAGTGCTGACACTAAGCTGCCGGATATTCTATTTATAGACGGCGGAAAAGGACAGTTGTCGCAAGCAGAAGTGCATTTTGAGGACTGGCCAGTGGAAAGTAAACCTATGCTTATTGGTGTAGCTAAAGGTAGTAGCCGAAAAGCAGGCTTGGAAACATTAATTAGAGCCGGTTCTTATGAAACAATTCCAATGGAAAGCGATTCCCCTGGTTTGCATTTAATACAACATATCAGAGATGAGTCGCATCGTTTTGCTATATTAGGGCATCGCAATAGACGTCAAAAAGTTAAAACAACCTCAACGTTAGAGGGAATACCTGGTATAGGACCTAAAAAGAGACAGACTTTATTAAAATATTCAGGCGGGCTACAAGGGCTTAAAAAGGCGAGTAAACAAGAAATTAGCAAGGTTCCGGGCATAAGCAAAGATCTTGCCGATATCATATACGATCATTTGCATTCTTAATTGAACCTGTTCTGGTATCATACCCTCAGTTAAGAGTAGTAAATCAAGGTTTTTAGTAAATATGTGGACCATCCCCAACATTATCACCATGTTCCGAGTCTTATTGATCCCTGTATTTGTGTTTGTTTATTTTCTTGATTGGCAATGGGCCCATCAAGCTGGCGCGGTTATATTTTGGCTGGCAGCCATTACGGATTGGATCGATGGCTACTTAGCCAGAAAATTAGAGCAATCCACACCGTTTGGTGCATTCCTTGACCCCGTTGCTGATAAATTAATTGTTGCTGCAGCACTGCTTATGGTGACTCACACCTATGCTAGTTTATGGATAACAGTTCCAGCCATCGTCTTATTGATGCGTGAAATATATGTATCGGCGTTGCGTGAATGGATGGGACAGCAGGGCAGTGCATCGACGGTAAAAGTATCATTGATAGGGAAGTTTAAAACGACGGCGCAAATGCTGGCATTAATTGGTTTGTTATCAGGTTTAGAAGTATTTATGGGCTTTCCAATATACTGGGTAACGATAGGGACAATATTGTTGTATTTTTCTGCGGTGTTATCGGTTTGGTCTATGGTGGTATACACTCATGCCGCTTGGAAGCAACTAAGCAAAGTAAAAAGTTAGTTTTCAGTCGTTTCAGTGCACAATAGCGACGAACTGTACGAATTTTAATAAAACAGTATATTTCTTTAAGATTTAGTGTTGACAGGTTTTATATAGAGGGTAGAATGCACGCCACGTTGCAGAGCGGGAATAGCTCAGCTGGTAGAGCACGACCTTGCCAAGGTCGGGGTCGCGAGTTCGAATCTCGTTTCCCGCTCCAATCTTTTTGATTGACGCAATGTGTAAGCAACAATGTTGCGGCGGAATGGCAGAATGGCTATGCACCGGATTGCAAATCCGTGAATCTCGGTTCGACTCCGGGTTCCGCCTCCATTAAGTGCTAGTTAGGAACGCCGCAGTATCAGTGCCCGGGTGGTGAAATTGGTAGACACAAGGGACTTAAAATCCCTCGCTCGCAAGAGTGTGCCGGTTCAAGTCCGGCCCCGGGCACCATTTTACAGTTAATGTCCACTAGCTGTAAGGTAGTATGCACTAGATGTGTACCACTTCAAGTTTAATCATACTCAACTCTGGGTTCTAATGGCCAATGCCAGTGCCACTTATTATTTGTACTTGGGCGATGTCTATTTCTCCGTTAAGCACTTTTATGATTGTATCTTGCGTCAGTGTTCGCATGCCGTCTTGCATTGCCTGCTTTTGCATTTCCGGAATAGAAGACCCTTTATAAATTAGTCCACGTAACTCAGGGGTCATTGATAGTAATTCGTGCACGCCTGTGCGGCCTCTATAACCGATGCTATCGCAGTCAGGGCAACCTTTAGGTCTGCACAAACGCGTTTGTGCTGTGAGAGCCAACTCATCAAGATACTGTTCGCCATATTGGCGATGTAAAAATGCGACTTCTATGTCACTTGGTATATATTGCTCTTTGCAGCTTGAGCATAAAGTACGGATCAAACGCTGGGCAATAATACCAATACAGGCGTCTGAAAAGTTAACCGGATCAATGCCTAAGTCGAGCAATCGAGTGATAGTTTCTGGTGCTGAGTTAGTATGCAGAGTTGACAGCACCAAGTGCCCTGTCAACGATGCTTCAATGCCCGCATTAGCGGTTTCTTTGTCACGCATTTCACCAATTAGGATAACATCTGGATCTGCTCGTAAAAACGCGCGTAAAGCCTTGGTAAATGTGAAGCCAATTTTGGGATTCACTTGAACTTGCTGCAACCTATATTGTGTTATTTCTACCGGATCCTCTGCTGTCCAGATTTTTTTATCAGGAGTATTTAGAAAGCCTAAAATAGCGTGTAGCGTTGTTGTTTTTCCTGAACCAGTGGGACCAACAACTAAGATAACACCATTAGGAATAAGCACCATTTTTTTGATTTTATCGATATTGTGCTTAGCCAAATTAATTTTCTCAATTGGCATTGCATCATTACCCGCAAGTATTCGCAGAACGATGCCCTCACCCGCAACGGTAGGGATAGTTGCAACCCGAACCTCTACGTTTTTTTGTGAGACAATGAAGGTAAGCTTGCCGTCTTGTGGAATACGCTTTTCAGCAATATTTAGGTCCGACATTATTTTAATGCGGGCAACCACTGAATTGTGCTGTGACGCGGGTATTTCTCTGATATCCCTGACCACCCCATCAACTCTCATTCTAACCAGGGTGGGCCGCTCGCGCTCTGGGTCGATATGTATATCTGAAGCGTTAAGTCGTTTTGCTTCAATCAGAATATTGGACACCATTTTTATAATATCTGATCCTTTCTCCGGCGCATTATCGTCAAAAGTGTATGTGTCTTTTTTAAGCGCTACTTTATTACTCACCTCATTTATTTTGCTTGGTGCAGTTTGATCATAGTTTTCCTCTAAATACTGGAGTATTTGACGCGGTAGGCTAAATCCTAATTGATAATTTTGGGTACCTAAGGCGCTTTCAATTTCCATCACCAAATCGATGTTGTTTGGTTCGTGCATAACAACAATTAGTCGGTCAAGGGTGTCTTTGACCAGTGCTACATGGTTTCGCTTTAAATAAGAGATGCTTAGCTTTGTATTGCCTTGGGTTAGTTTATATTTCCGTGGTAAATAATCAATAAAAGGAACCTGAAAATGTATCGATAATGCTTCATAAATAAGATTTTCTGAAATATTATGTTTGATTTTTAGTTGATGTGTACCTTGACTAATACTGGCGTTAACTGAAAATCCGCTTAATACCTCAGCCGATACGTTGCCGCGGTGGGCCAGGTAGTCGAAAGCCCTTGCCGTTCCGCCTAGCTGAAATCTATAGGCTTTTCCAATAATGTCAGAAACCTTTAAAGCGAGGGTAATGTCATCATCGTTTAGCTCTTCAACTTGTTTGTTCTCAATTTCTAATACGCCCAGTAACACTCCTTTATACTTAATGGGCACGCTAAGTATATTGTCTGTGCGCATATGACGTAAGCGGTCATATTTTTGATCAAATCTCAGTTTACCGTGAATTTTGCGTAAAGCTTTTTCATTATATGGGTTGGTAATTTTGACCGCTTGTTGCGCCATCGCCACATAGCCAGCTATCGACTGCGTATTGATAGTCACTTTGAGTTCAAGAATTTCATTGCGTGTATGGTAGCGCGAAACTAAATCTTTGTGTTGCGAGCGGCGCTGAAAAATACTCATACTCTGAGCGCCAAACGCTTCTAATATTAAAGGTTGAAGATGCTCGAACGCAGCATCAAGCGAAGAATGTCGGTTCACCACTGTTTGTAAGTTTTGAATGAAGTCGGACTGCAGTGAACTATTGGGCATTGAAAGTCGCTTTGTTGTTTTGTTTAAGGTGTTGAATACTACTTTTACGCTACTTGCGAATTTTCGTTATCCTCTGACGGCATCATTTCATCTTGCTCTTGCAATACATTAGAATCAGTATCTTCACTCAGCATATCGTGATGAAAACTAAGCACCTTATTTCCGCCCTTTTCTTGAGCTTCGGTAAGGGCCGTTACTGCTTGTGACGTTATTTCTTCAAGATCAATAATACTGCCTTCGGTAAACTCCGCAATGCCGATGCTTATTGACAACGTTTTTAAGTTTTCAACGCTGGTATATAAGTGCTCAATCTTGGCCTTGTTGATTAAATCCAACATTTTTGCAGAAAAACAGCTTGCTTCTGATTTGTCTGCATTGGGGACAACTAGAGCAAATTTTTGTTTGTCAAAACGGGTCATGAACTCACCCCCTCTGGAGGTTGCTTTTGCCAAAATAGTTGCGACAGAACGAATACATTCATCAACTTCAGTTTGAGAATACTGTGCTTTGTATTGCAAAAAGCAGTCAACTTCAATCACCATAAGGCTCAATGTGCTGTTGATGCGCTTGGCACGCCTAATTTCTTCATTAATGATTAAATCAAAAAGCCGCCTGTTGAAAATGCCGGTTTCTGGATCGTCAAAAGTAGCGGTTTCAACCTTTTTTTTGTAATACTCACTTTGCTGCGCCGCGTCTTCATATTTTACTTGCATGTTTAAACCGTTTATCAGAAAACGATTCACTGAAACGCTAAAAAATAAAACTAAACCAGCAAATACCGTGAGGCTAACGGCTAAGATAAAAGATAAGGGTTGAGCAATTACTATAAAGCCTGTAACCAAAGGGGCGAAAGTAGGCAACACCATGGCAAGTATTATTTTTTTAGAATACAAACATGTCATTATTGCGCTCCCCATGTGCATCGCAGCGATGAGCGCAATGATTGCCCATAGCTGAGAGTTTACGAGGGTAACAAGATAATAATAAGCGCCTGCAAATATTACGCTAACCACCAGCGTAATACACAAGCGTATTCTCCCACTTAGCCACTTTTTGTTTTTGATGTGCTTTACGGTGCTTAAATCTAGTCTGGCAAAATAAACTGATGACCAATGCAAACCCGAGCACTGACATCCAATAATAAGCATACTCTGGGATGGTTGTTCCCCATGTCATTGCCATTAAAAAAACGCCAAACATGATGTGAATAGCGGCATTTGCGCTTGAATACTTGAATAGATTTACAACCCATAATTCCTTGTTGCACTGCGTTACGTTGTTTGACATAGCTTATTTTTTCCATTTACTGTGCTGTATTCCATTTACTGCGCTGTATGTAATCGTAATCGTCATCGTCATCGCTGGTAAATTGCCACGTCGCTCATAGATCAGTAGCATAATTTTTGATACGGCCTGTCGTATGTTTATTTTTTATGCAACTTGTATCTAAAATATTAGTACAAATTTTATCCTAAAAGTGTTTTAAATGTATACACAATTATTAATAAGCATAATAATACCCGTCAATAAGGCGTTACTTAATGGCTGGGCAGTAGCTGGGGGGTAAATAAGTCGTGACCGCAATCAAGTGCAACGGCCAGACTGTGTATAAACAGATTAACTTTTTGGTAGTGCCCAGTCAGGTCTTGGGAAATGGCAAGTGTAGCCATTTGGACGGATTTCTAAATAGTCTTGATGTTCCGGTTCGGCTTCCCAAAAGTCACCTGCAGGTTCTACTTCGGTGACTACTTTTCCTGGCCACAACCCAGATGCATCAACATCTTCAATAGTTTTAAACGCTTGGGTTCGTTGCGCTTCAGAAACATAATAAATAGCCGAGCGATAAGACACACCAAGGTCGTGTCCTTGTCTATTTACCGTGCTAGGGTCATGGATTTGAAAGAAGAATTCTAAAATTTGTCGATAACTAATAAGCTCATTATCAAATAATATTTCGATGCCTTCAGCATGTGTGCCATGGTTTTGGTAAGTCGCATTTGGCACCTCGCCGCCGGTATAACCAACACGAGTTGAGTTTATACCCGGGCGTTTGCGGATCAGATCCTGCATACCCCAAAAGCAGCCACCGGCTAATACTGCGCGTTCATTTGGCATTATAAAATTTCCTCAATTTGATCTATATAAGCTTCGTAGCCTTCGCTACTCATATCATTCTTAGCAACAAAACGTAATGACGCTGAATTAATACAATAGCGCAAACCACCTTGATCTTTAGGACCGTCTGTAAATACATGGCCTAAGTGACTGTCACCATATGAAGATCGCACCTCAGTGCGGCTCATACCGAGTGAACTATCTGTAATTTCATTTACGTTAACAGGGTCAATAGGTTTGGTGAAACTTGGCCAGCCACATCCCGATTCATACTTTGCAGATGATGCAAACAACGGCTCTCCAGACACAATATCAACGTATATGCCCAGTGCTGTATTACTTAGCCATTTTCCCGTACCGGGGCGCTCAGTGCCGTTCTCTTGGGTCACTCTGTACTGCTCAGCACTTAGGCCTGAAATGACCTCTGTAGATTTTTGATATTTACTCATTATGCTCTCTTTTTAACCTTTTTTTACTAGTAATACATTACGTTCTAGCTCGACTATTAGATTTGTTTAAATCGTGCATTTCAAATGCTCTCACCAACCTATCACCATACACTGCCCACCACGATTAATTTTGTGGTCAAATTTTGATTTTATTTCGCATCCAAAACAATAACTTTGAGCACAAATTTGATTCTTGGGGCATAGAGCAGATTAATGGTCTGTTTTACGTAGACTTTAAAATATTCATTTTTAGGAATGCATAAAAGCCATCGCTTCGTCGAACCTTTGGACAATGCAGAAGTGCACATACTGCTTAATTATTCATGCATTTTTGTTGCAAACTTCTATGTGTGGCAAAATCGTGTTTTAATTATCTTACTTAACCTTGGGTAACAGTATTGGTTTGCATTCCTCATGACAGCTACAACACTTCTTTGCTGCGAACTTGCTAAAAAAATCGAGCTTTTCGCTAACCATAAATTTAAAATACTCTTCACGACAATGGAAAACGCGCCAACTTCGAAGCCAGATTTGGTTACACAGGCTCTACCTTGTTATATACCTAATTCTTTGTTCTTCGATTTTGAAAATGAGTTTGTCGATAAAAATGCATCGCTTAGTAATATGATGCCCTCCGTGGATGTATTTCAGTCCGCAGCGCGCCAGCTTGGGCTGAACTTAGAAGATGAAATCGTGATTTATGATGACTTTGGCAATTTCTGCGCATCAAGGGCTTGGTTTATGCTGCTAGCCATGGGCTTTACTAATGTTAAAACACTCGATGGCGGATTACCGGAGTGGCTCAACGGCAAGCATCCAACCCAAACGGTGTTAGCAAACCCTAGTTCAACATCGAATGTTGAGCTCAAACCATCAGCGAATTTCGGCTTTGTTAGCGCTGATTACATTAACGACAAAATATCAATGTGGGTCTCATCCAAAAACACGACTGATTTAATCCAGATTATTGACGCCAGAAGTAGCGGCAGATACACAGGATTCGAATCTGAGCCTAGAGCTAACATGAGGTCAGGGCATATACCAATGTCTTCAAATATTCATTATACCAGCGTGCAAGATAATGGTGCTTTCAAAAGTTATCATGAATTAGGGTCGATATTTGAGAATAAAAAGATTGACCTTAGCAACGAAATTGTAAGCAGTTGTGGTAGCGGGGTTACCGCCTGTATTATTGCTCAGGCAGCTTTCTCATTGGGGGCCAACTGCGTTAAAGTATATGATGCCAGTTGGTCAGAGTGGGGAGCCAGTCAAACCCTGCCCATTGAGGTCGGTTAATGCTTGATATAACTGCTTTTAGTTGGGTAGAGTTCCTCTCAATTGCGGTCATTCACTTGTTCGCAGTTGCTAGTCCAGGTCCAGACTTCGCGGTGGTATTGAAACAAAGCATTCAACAGGGGCGGGCAGCAGCCATTTCAACCAGTGTGGGGATAGCCTGCGGCATACTTTTGCATGTTACTTATTCTTTGGTAGGTATCGGCCTGATCATAAAAACGACACCTTGGTTATTAAACATATTGCTGTATTTAGCGGCTGCCTACTTAGCTTGGATTGGCGTTAGTGCACTCAGAAGTCAACCGCACCGGCAAACGCAAGTTTCAACAACGGCAGGTAAACCTCAAAGCCTGACGAAATCGTTTATGCTGGGTTTCATTACTAATGGATTAAATCCAAAGGCGACACTGTTCTTTTTGTCTGTTTTTACGGTTGCCATCTCGTCTGACACATTATTGGTGTACAAAATAATTTACGGTTTATACATGGCCATCGCGACAGCCGCATGGTTTGTATTTCTTTCCTTTATTATTTCACATAAAAGGGTACGCGCATTTTATGAACTCAAGGGCTATATATTCGACCGCACTATGGGTGTTGTTCTGATCGTAATGGCTATATTTTTAATGCTTAATAGTTAGCATGAATATTGTATAATTAAGGTTATGTTCACCACTATTGAATGATTCACGGTATTAATAATCGCATAGACAAGGTCCTTGCGCATATAATTAAGCTATACATTATGAATAGGTGTTTGAAATCCCATCAAATAACTATCAAAGAAATTAATATGGAAAATTAGTCTGCAATGAATAAAGTGCCATCACAAAATTACAATTTAGATATTAAGCGCCTTTTTGAACGAGGCAATGCTGCGACAAAGCAAAACTTTTCCGTCATTCTTCGGTGTATGTTTATTTTATTATTCATTGCATTAGCTGCATTTGTTGTGTTGTTTAATATGTATAATATTGAGACCATTGTGCAGCTTCAAGAAATGCAAACGGAAACTTATTTTTTTAATATGTTGCTTACCGTGGTTTTGTCGCCATTAATGGCTGGGATGAGCATGTTGGCAGTTAAAACCGAACGAAAACAGCCTATTAATGTAATTAGCCTATTTATGTATGTTCCTCTCATACTATGGCTAGCAACGGCAGAATTGATTATTTCATTGTTAACTCAGGTTGGTATGACACTATTTATTCTGCCTGCGATATATATTTTCATTTCGACTATTTTTAGCAAATTTTTAATCGCTGATAAGCAACTGAGGCCATTTATTGCGATAAAACTGTCGATTCAAATGTGTAATCGATATCTATTGCAATTGACTATCTTATTCGTTATTTTCTTTGTGTTATTTTTACTTGGTATGATAACGTTTGGACTCGCATTTATTTGGATAGTGCCCCTGTATTATAACGTTACAGGTATCTTATATAATGACTTGTTTGGAGTTCAAGAAGAAACACAACAAGCGCAACCATTTGCCAAATCAGGGGAAACTCATTTTGATGCATAAATTGAAAATTATTTCGATTGCTTCTAGCGTTTTTGTTCTAGTGTTGTTTGGTATATATCTATTGCAACCTCAAAAATCGCTGATACAGACAATTCCGCAGAGTAAATCTGCAAACAAACCGATACCTGATTTTAATCAGTACGCGGACATAACCGAGAAAAAGAAAGCTTTCTTTAGTTATTTGAGACCCGCAATTGAAATGCAGAATAAACATATCTTAATGCAGAGAGAGTTTATTCATGGTTTACGAGCAAAGCATATATCTGGTGAAATAATCACAGAAAAACAAATGCAAGAGCTTGATTGGCTCGCAGATGAATATCGAGTTGAGAAAAGTGATGATCTGGATCCAGTATTTGATAGCTTATTAACAAGAGTCGATATTATTCCTGTGCAATTAGTGTTGGTCCAAACCGCCAATGAGTCGGGTTGGGGAACGTCACGATTCGCTCGTAATGGATATAATTTTTTCGGTCTTTGGTGCTTTAAAAAAGGGTGTGGGTTCGTGCCCAAACGTCGCGATGATGATGCCGCGCACGAAGTAGCCAAGTTTAATAATTTATCAAGGGCAATGTACACCTATATGCGAAACTTAAACAGACATGACGCTTATAGCGAGATGCGCGGTATTAGAAAACAACTGCGCAATAAAGCACAGCCTATTTCAGCTGTTGCATTGAGCGAGGGTTTAACTAAATACTCCGAGCGTGGAGAGGATTACGTGGTGGAATTAAAACAAATGATTAGAGTAAATAGGGAACTTATGTAATGCGCAAGACGGTCTTACCAGTTGCGTTAGCGCTGTTGTTAATGCAACCAGCAGTTGCTGACGAAGTCGAGGTTAAATATAAGACTTTTTATGGTCACGTTAGCAAATTGGACAATGAAGATACGCAAGCTCTTCAATTTGCGTTTGGTTTTAAACACGTAGGTTCAGGTGAACTTTGTACGATTAACAAAGCACGCATTAGCACTCAAAAGGTTCAGATCCCGTTAACTGTGACGCCAGAAAATCGTTTCACTATTCAATCAGAAAAAGCACTGCGCTTAGCCAATGCATTCGTTGTGATTGATTTTAAAGAGCCATCAAATCAATGCGATATATCAGTTCAACTTGAAACCAAGTCTGCGTATTTAAAAACTGAGTATACATTTCAAGAAATGCAATTTATTTACCAACAGTACGAAGCATTTTTTAATGAAATGGGCAGCTTCTTGTCGTTTATGATGCCAACAGTAAATGGATTAATGCTGCAATTTAGCGATAAAAATCTTCGTGAGACAACTAAAACAGGTGAAACAATCAATGCAGGCACATTAATGCTAGACAATGAATGGTTTGAACGTAGTAGAGGGCTTAAGCTGCAAACTATGCCGTTACGCATAACTGCAATTGCAACTAAGTAGTAAGGAATACTTACATTTTTTGTACTAAATTTAATTGAAAGGCAATTTGTTTAGCTAAGCGATCAACAGCTTGACTGCCTTTTTCAGCAACCTCACTGGCACGATGAAATTCAAGTAAACCCACATCATGTAATTGCGGTTCAATAAGAATATCAGGTGGCTCGCCAGCAAGTCGGGAGCGGGTTACTCTAGCTTGCAGAATTTCTAGTGAACTACTCATTACACCGACAATTCCCGGTGGCTTTTTCTTATTCGCTTTCACTTCTGGTGAAAGCCACTTTTTGATAAAACCATCGCTGGCTTTTTCGAGCATTTCATCTGTTTTTCTTTGATTTTCCTGATGCTCAAGTTCACGCGTTTCAATCAGCCTTGGCCTGAAATCAGCACTTAGGTTGACAGCAATAACAAAGTCGGCACCCATTTGTCTGCATTGATTGACGGGAACAGGATTAACCACGGCGCCGTCAACCAACCATCTGCCGTTATGATCGACAGGACTAAATAGGGCGGGAATAGCACACGAAGCTTGGATTGAGTCGCCAATTTCACCTTTATTGAATACCACTTCCCTACCGGAATAGAGGTCCGTTGCAACACAAGCAAACGGGATATTCATACCTTCGAAGGTAGGCGCACAAAAATCGCTTTTTAACTTATCAAATACTTTTTGTCCGCTGGCTATTCCGCCACGTCTAAAGCCAACACCAAGCAGTCTAAACACCTGCCACTCGGTCAATGAATTTGCCCAAGTCTCTAAGTCGTCTAGTTTGCCACTGGCAAATGCAGCGCCAACATATGCACCAATCGAACAACCTGCGATAACGTCTATCTCAACGCCAGCCTTTTGCAGTGCCCTAATGATACCGATATGCGCCCAACCTCTAGCGGCACCAGCACCCAGTACGAGTCCAATTTTCATTTCAATCCTTTTGTAAGTTTACGCTGTGTATTACCAATGATTGATAATTCTGGCCACTATCTGCTTGTTCCAATCAGGCAGCATCATTCTAATATTTTGACACTAGGGATGTTATTACAAACAGCATAAGTTGCAACAAATAGTAGGTTGGTGTTGAATGTCAATTTAGCGTTGTCAAATAAAGCACTGTGCTATTGTTAGTCGGTTGTTAATGTTATTTTACAATCACAGTATCACATTCAACAGCGTCAATAATAAGCTCAGCTGTATTGCCAAGCAGGGCCGCTGAGAATCCCGTGCGACCAACCGAACCAATGACTAATAAATCTGCTTTATGTTTTTTACATAGTTCAGGGATAATATCTTCAGGTAGTCCTTCTGATACATGCACATTGTCAGTATCTACTTTATAGGTTTCAGCAAGTTCGAGCACTTTTTTCATGTGCCTGTCTTGTACTGATTTATTGTAAACCTCTGGCGCAAAATTAGGGACTTCCACCGCTATGTGTAATGGTGCCCCTGCAAATGAATTTGCAAAGTGAAGGCTAGCGCCAAGTAGTTGTGATAAAGCATGAGCAGTTTCAGCCACTTTATCGCTTAAGCTGTTATGTTTATCATCTTTAGCTAAAACGCCAATAGAACTCACCACAGTACCATTCTGTGGCCATTCATGAGACTCAACTAACATAACGTTCACCGAGGAATTGCGCACAATGTGCCAATCATTTGGAGTGAATAGGCTAGATGATAATAAGCCATGCTTTTTCGTTGCTTTTATAATCAAGTCACACTTGTATTCGTGGCACGTGTCGACTACTGACTCATGTAATTTTTTACACCAAGTCACAACAACGTCAACATTAGCGCTGCAGTTTAATTCTTTGACTAAAGCCTCTAGCTTTAATTTTTCTCGTTCAACCAGAGCTTGTTTCATATTAAAACGTTCGTCACTGGTTAATACGGCAGTCATGTCATAAGACTTATCATACATACACGAAAACACAATAATTTGGGCATCTGTTTTTTCGGCAATGCGCAACGCTCGCAATAACGAGAACTGTTGGTCAAGGGCAGGGTCGGTAACGGCAAGTATCTTTGTACAAGTGAACATCGGTTTCTCCAAAGCTTAACTATCTACTTTTATTCTGAATTATTTTGAGTCAATGTGCTAGCAAGCACTTTGTCCTGGATCAAACTAGGGTCTAATAATACAATTCTCCGTTTTAGAGCAACTCAAACGAGAGACGAATTTACGGAATTTGAGGGTGTATATTTACTTTATTAAAATTAACAAACGCTAGTAACGTTAATTTCCATCTCAGGTAAACGCTTTTTAATACCTTCAAAATCAATAATAGATATTAACTTACCATTTACCTTTATTAACTCTTCTTTTTGGAAACGAGTTAATAGTCGACTAATGGTTTCAACCGTCAAACCTAAGTAGCTGCCGATTTCGTTTCTAGTCATCGACAAGTTAAACTGTTTGGCAGAGAAGCCTCTTTCTTCGAATCGCTGAGATAGCTCAATCAAAAAATGTAAAAGACGTTCTTCTGCGCTGCGCTTATTTAATAACATCATTAAGTCATGATCATGCTTTATTTCAGCACTCATAAACCGCATTATCTGCTGCCTAAGCTTTGGAAATTTAATCGACATTTGATCTAATGTATCGTAAGGCAACTCGCACACCATGGCGGTTTCCAATGCTTGGGTATAACTACCATGCTTATTGTCTTTTAAAGCATCAAATCCAATTATGTCGCCGGGGAAGTGAAATCCGATTATCTGATCGACCCCGTCTTTGTCGCTTATATACGATTTAAATGAACCCGAGCGAACAGCATATAACGAATGAAAATCGTCACCATAACTGACCAATTTATCATTCTTGTGAAGCGGCTTTTTGCGATCGATAATATCGTCTAACGACGCTAGTTCGTCTTTATTTAAACTAACAGGTAAACATTAGTGGTTATAACTGCAGCTTTGACAGTGAATGGAAAGTTCGAGATCTTTTGCCATGAACCACTCTTTTTTATCAGTTTAAAATCAAGTATGACTCAAAAATAGATTGAAGGTCAAGATCAAGGAAAAGCCGAAAAGCATGATTGAAATGATTTTTCGTGTCATTTTGTGCTGAAAAATGGGTACCAAGAAACTAGCACCTAGGCTTGCAGCTAAGAGAGTAGGAAGTGTTCCCAAACCAAATGAAAACATGACCAATGCGCCTTGCATTGCTGACTCACTGGCTAAGGACCAAGTTAGTACCGAATACACTAAACCACAAGGTAACCAACCCCAGACCATGCCGTAAGCTATTGTGTAGATTGGATTTTTGAATGGAATAAGCTTTTTTGACAAAGGCACTACTTTTTTCCAAAGCTTGCCACCAAGCTTCTCCAGAAGTGATAAGCCTTTATACCAATCGCCAATATAAAGTGCCAACAAGACCAAAAATATAATACTAATGATCTGTAAAATAGGTAAGCCGGACTGAATATTGACTGTTGCTATGCCCCCCACAAAACCAGTGATTGCGCCGGCTATCGTGTAGCTAATAATACGACCCAGGTTGTATGCACAAATATAAGGAAGTTGTGATTGACCTTTAGGAATAGCAAATGAAAAAGCACCTGCTATGCCACCGCACATGCCAATGCAATGCACACCGCCAGCAATTCCAATCAAGAACGCCCCAAGGTAGTTAATGTCGAGCATCATTTTGTCTCGTCGGTTTTATTAATTTTCTCTTTTTGTTGATTAGTATCGACGTCTTTGCGCTTAATATCGTCATCAAACAAAATGCTATATCCTTGGCGATCTAAATCATCAAATTGATTTGACCTCACAGCCCAAAAAAATATGCTTACCGCAATACCCACAATAACAATGGCTAAAGGGATTAACACATAAATAATACTCATAAGCGGTTATCCATTTTGTTATCTCAATCTTTAAGAAGACGTGTAGAATTATAAACCACGATAATTGAGCTGATAGACATACCGAGGGCTGCCATCCAAGGCGTCAAAAAACCAGCCATCGCTAAAGGTAAAACTAACACATTGTAAGCAATCGCCCATACCATGTTTTGTTTTATCTTTCGGCGCGCTCTTTTTGCCATCCTCAAGACCACAACCAGCGAGTCTAATTGGGCATCGAGTAATATGACATCGGCTGCATTTTTAGCTAAGTCCGATGCGTTGCCCACCGCCACTGATACATCAGCAGCCGCCAATACAGGAGCATCATTAATACCGTCACCTAGCATTAATACTCTTTTACCCTGGTGTTGGAGTTCCTTTATAGTATCCAACTTTTGCTGTGGTGTACGCTGGGCGTAAGTTTTGCCAATATCTAATTTAAGCGCAACATCACGTACATTCTTTTCACTATCGCCACTCAGTATACTAGTCTCGTAGCCGCTTAGCGTTTTCAATACATCAGCGACATCATTTTTAATTTTGTCAACCAACCAGAATGCAGCGACAACACAACCATCTTTTGTAAGGACGATTGAGGCATCACTCAATTCCTTAATAAACGGATTTTCATTATCGATGCCAATGAAATTTGCAGAGCCCAACTGATAAACATGACCATTAATGTCGCCAGAGATACCATTACCGACACTAACCCTAAAGTTGCTGATGTGTTGATGCTTAATATCAATTTCTAGCTTTGAAAACGCGTTTGCAATAGGGTGTTCAGACCTCACTTCTAATGCTGTTGCAATAGATAATAGGGCATCCCTTTGTGATCCATCAGCTACCCATACTTTTTGTATGGAAAACTCCCCACAAGTTAGCGTGCCGGTTTTATCAAACACAATGTCAGATATATCGGTAAGTTGCTCAAGTGCATCCGCGCGTTTGAGGAGTATTCCGCCCTTATTTAATTTGGCCATGGCGCAAGTCAAGGCTGACGGCGTTGCCAAGCCAAGCGCACACGGGCACGTTGCAACAAGCACAGAAATGGCAATCCAAAATGCATGAGGACTGTCTTGGAAGTACCAAAATGCATATGTAAAGGCCGTGAAGGCCAACACAATAATACTAAAGTGTCGGCTCAGTTTGTCTGCCAATAGAGCTACTTTTGGTTTATTTGCCATAGCAGTTTCTTGTAATCGCAGAATTTGATTAACCATCGCATACTTAAGTGTTTTGCTTACTCTAATGGTGATAACACCCAGTTGATTAATCGTACCGCCATAAACATATGCGCCTTGTTGTTTGTCGACGGATTCAAATTCACCGGTTAACATTGATTCGTCGATTGTAGCGTGTCCCTCAGTGATTTCTCCATCCACAGGTATAATTTCACCTGCTTTAACTAACACTAGATCGTTAACGTGTAATTGTTTTGCTAATACCGAGGTTAATTCACCTTTGGCCCATTTATAAGCTGTAACTGGAATATGCTTCAACATATTTGAAGAAATTTGATTCGCTTTATGCCTTGTTCGCTGCTCTAAATAACGACTAATAAGCAAAAAGAACACGAACATACAAATTGATTCAAAATACACTTCTGCATCAACCTGATTGACAGCTATAAAACCAGCGATATAGGTTGAGAATATGGCGATGGTAACCGATATATCCATATTGATTGTTTTCGCCATTGTCGCTTTCAAAGCACTAAGGTAGAAAACACTACCGGAATACAATACAACAGGTGTCGTTAAAACAAGACTGATCCAATTAAAATAGCGAGTTGATTCTGCGTCAATATCGCCAAATAAATCAAAATATTGTGCCATTGCTAACATCATGACCTGCATAGTCATTAGACCCGCTAAGCCCAATTTCTTTAAGTAACTCTTTTGTTCATTTTGAAACGAAACTTCGTGATTGTCAGCTTGAAAGGGAAGGGATTCATAGCCGATGTTCTTCATTTGTTTAAGTAGACCGGAAAGTTTAATCTCTGTATCAATCCATGCAATCATTGCTCGGCGAGCACCCACATTAACAGTTACTTGTTTAACGCCGACAACTTTGGCGAGTTGTTTTTCTATCAGCCATCCACAAGCTGCGCATGTAATGCCCTCTACTGTTAATTGAATTTGTTTGTGTTTTCCATTTTCAAAAACAAATTCTTCTTGTAGCTCTGGTTCGTCATACACGGCGAGTTTGTGCATTGTATTATCCAGCGCAGAGTCGCCTTTTATTGCAGGTTCTGTTCTGAATTCATAGTAGCTTTCTAGTCCATTTTCAATGATAGCTGACGCCACTGCTTGGCAGCCCGGGCAGCACATACTATGCGTTTTGTGGAGAATGGTGACAGGATATTTGTCACCTTCTAAGTTAGGCAGGCCGCAATGAAAACAATTGCCTTTTGGGACATTAATCGCCATTAAGGGTTGAAACTGATCGCCATAGACGTCGGCAAAATCAGGGTCTTCTGAACTTTCCAACTTTCATCAAGTGGTGTCAGACGCAAACGCCATTTACCGTTGACAAGTACAGCGGTTTCCGCTCTGTAAATACCATTAGCATCCGCACTTAACAATACATGAAAGTCTTTTTCGGCTAGCGTTACATGGTAAAAGTCTAGCTTAAGTGCTTGTTTGGTTTGAGGGGCACCCGATAGAAATTCAACAGAAATAAAATCATTATTAACATTCAATTGGGTCATGATGTTAAGCGTTTGAGCTTCTTCGATCTTACCAAGTCTCTCATTAATCGCTTTACCCTCTTTATAATAATCGTCAACTACCATAGTATTTGTTCCGTCCGTTGCGTAACTGACAACAATTCCGCCAACAATAAACGAAGACAATGGTATACAGATTAAAAACCAAGGCCAAAACTGCTTATACCAAGGTATAATGTCTGACTCTTCCATAGTGCATAAACTCTTTTTTAATATTAAGTGGTATAAAAAAAAGAAGCCCCTTCAACAGGAGACTTCCTTAGTCGTTTTTACTTACTTTGGGAAAGGCTATAAACATAAGCTGCGACGACGTGCACCTTATCTTCACCAAGTGTCTCTTTAAACGCGGGCATTACGCCATTACGTCCGTAATAAAGCGTTTGAGTAACGGTTTTTGTGTTTCCGCCATATAACCAAATATTATCTGTTAAGTTAGGAGCACCGAGCATTTGATTTCCTTTGCCGTCAATTCCGTGACAAGCAGAACAAACCACAAAGCGAGTTTTTCCCGCATTTTTAAGGTCTTGATCAACGTCTCGGCCACTTAGGCTAAGGGTATATGCGACGACTTCTGCTACACCGTCTTCACCCATGCTGCCTAACCATCCGGGCATAGCGCCACGACGACCCAAGATTAACGTCTCTTTAATCTTGTCACCAGAACCACCATACAGCCAATCGTTATCAGTCAGATTAGGAAAACCCGATGCTGCGCCCTTCGCATTTGAACCATGGCATTGCGCACAGTTTTGCAAGAATAATCGCTGACCAACTTGCACGGCGCCTTCGTTTTTTGCTAGCAACTCAACGGGCGTTTTTGCATATTCAGCAAATATAGGGTCAAACTTTTCATTAGCATACTTGATTTGGAGGGCATAATCATTCCAATTGCCCTCGTCAATGTCTTTCTGTAAAGCCAGCTTTGACTCTTCTAATGAAAGCACACCTTGATTAGAGCTAGTCCAACCTAACACACCTTTAAAGCCACCTAATCCTGGATACAGGATTAAATATGCAACAGCCCAGACCAAACAAATGTAGAATAATATTGTCCACCAACGGGGTAATTGATTATTGAGCTCTTCTATACCATCAAATACGTGTCCCATAGACGCACCTTCTTCAACGCCAGTGCTGTTTGATAAACACCAACGAAGCAGCAAGAAACACCCTAGAATCGAGCCTAAAGTTATAACAGATATCCATACTGTCCAAAACATACTCATGAGTTTAAGACTCCTGATCTTCTTTATTTGAATTTTTGTGTTCTTCGTCATCGAAAACTAAATTGGCTGCTTCGTCGAAGTTCTTTTTATTGCGGCTGCTGAATGCCCAATAACAAACCCCAACGAAAGAGACGAAAACGATGACCGTAAATATGCTGCCGATAGTTCCTTGGTCCATTATTTTAAGTGTGTCCCAAGTTGCTGCAGATATGAGATTAAGGCTTCAATTTCTGTTTTGCCTTTCACTGCAGCTTCAGCACCTGCAATATCTTCATCAGTATATGGCATACCTAACATGCGGTTAACTTCCATTTTCTTGACGATGTGTTCACCATCAAGTTTATTTTCAGCTAACCAAGGATAACCAGGCATATTCGATTCAGGGACCACATTTCTCGGATTAATCAAGTGAACGCGATGCCATTCATCACTATAGCGTTGACCTACTCGCGCTAAATCCGGGCCTGTTCTTTTTGAACCCCATAAAAAAGGGCGTTCCCAAACAGACTCACCGGCTACTGAGTAATGTCCATAACGCTCAGTTTCAGAACGAAACGGACGTATCATTTGGCTATGGCAACCAACACAACCTTCACGGATGTATATATCTCTGCCTTCCAACTCTAGGGCCGTATAGGGACGTAAACCTTTAACCGGCTCTAATGCTTGTTGGTCAAACATTAGAGGTAGTATTTGCGCCATTGCACCAAAACTGATAGCAACTAAAATAAGGACAGTTAGCAAGCCTACGTTTTTTTCTAATAACTCATGTGGATTTTTCATAATAGCTCTCCTTATGCTCCGGCAGTTGCAGTGTTATTTGCAATGCTTTCTTTTGGTGCGTTAATAGTGCGGTAACAGTTATATGCCATAATAAACATACCAGTAACAACGAACAAACCACCAATGAAGCGAACAATATAAAAAGGCTTAGAGGCTTCTAATGACTCTACAAACGAGTAGGTTAGAGTACCGTCTGCGTTGACAGCTCTCCACATTAGACCTTGTAATACACCAGACATCCACATTGCTACTATATATAAAACGACACCTATTGTTGCTAACCAAAAGTGAATGTTAATTAACTTGGTGCTGTGCATTTTGGGCTGACCGAATAAAATAGGAACTAAGTGGTACATAGAACCGATGGTTATCATTGCTACCCAACCCAGAGCACCGGAATGAACATGCCCAATGGTCCAATCTGTGTAGTGAGACAAAGCATTTACTGTTTTAATAGCCATCATTGGACCTTCGAAGGTAGACATACCATAGAATGACAACGAAACAATTAAGAAGCGCAATATAGGGTCTGTTCTGAGCTTATGCCAAGCACCTGACAGTGTCATGATGCCGTTTATCATTCCTCCCCAAGAGGGTACGAACAATATAATTGACATTGCCATGCCTAACGACTGCGTCCAATCTGGAAGAGCCGTATAGTGAAGGTGGTGAGGACCAGCCCAAATGTACAATGAAATTAGTGCCCAAAAGTGAACAATTGATAAACGATATGAATAAACTGGGCGACCGGCTTGTTTAGGCACGAAGTAATACATCATTCCTAAGAAACCAGCTGTTAGGAAGAAACCAACCGCATTGTGTCCATACCACCACTGCATCATCGCATCAACAGCACCTGCATAGATTGAATATGACTTCATGAAAGAAACAGGAACAACCATGCTGTTGCCTATATGCAACACCGCGACAGTTAACATAAAGGAACCCAAGAACCAATTGGCGACGTAAATGTGAGAGGTTTTTCGTATAACTAGGGTGCCAAAGAAATTAATAATGTAGGCGAGCCAAACCAATGTAATTAGTATATCGATAGGCCATTCTAACTCAGCATATTCTTTGCTTGATGTATAGCCCATAGGTAGCGTAATAACAGCGGAGACGATAACTGCTTGCCAGCCCCAAAAAGTAAAGGCAGCAAGTTTGTCACTGAACAGTCTTACTTGTGAAGTCCTTTGTACAATATAGTAGGATGTTGCAAACAGTGCGCTCCCACCAAATGCAAAAATTACCGAATTGGTGTGTAAAGGTCGCAAACGAGAGTAGGTTAACCATGGAATGTCAAAATTCAATGCAGGTGCAAATAATTGCGCAGCAATTAAAACTCCTAACGACATTCCAACAATGCCCCAAACAATCGTCATTATTGTGAATTGCCTGACCACTTTGTAGTTGTAGTCATGCTGTACTTGGCTTGTTTCGCTCATATTAATGTGTCTTCCGCGTCGAGAAAAAATAACTACATCTCAATATCGTTTACCTACGTTTTCTAACAAGTTGAGTAGTCAGAGCAAGTTGAGTAAGCTCTTGAGGTATCACATACGGATAATAATGTTTTTAAGTACAAAAAGATATATTACTTGGGTCGGACTTGATCTTGGTCAATAAAGATGTTTACCGGTTAATGAAATGTAAATAAATTGGAATAAAATGTATTCAAAACAGACACTAATACTCTTTATAGTCCTATTGGCAATCAGCCTTTCAGGTATTTATTATAAAAATGTTAATAACCCAAATAAGCAATCAGAAACATGTGATTTAACTGTCGGAAAGTGCACATTTGTATACGAAAATGACGAAATATTAGTAAAATTTTTATCGCCTATCGTAACAGAAGAAGAAATTTTACTATCTATTGAGCTCCCGCAAGAACTAAAACTAATAGAGGCTTGGGTTGAAGGCGTTAATATGTTCATGGGTAAAACACCAATTATGCAAACAGATGACGCTTATGTGACTTTTTTAGGCAGTTGCAGTCTTGCCAAAATGCAATGGCAACTTAACTTGAATGTCGAAAAACAAAACGGCCAAGTAAAAACTTACTCAGCCGCTTTTTATACATCCCTACAGTAACTTACATTTGTGACTGCAGGTAATTCGATAATCCCAACATTTCTATGAGACCAAGTTGTTGCTCTAACCAATGCGCATGATCCATTTCTGTGTCGTCTAACAAAATCATTAACATGTCTCTTGTTACATAGTCTTTTTCAATTTCACACATTGCAATGACTTTTCGTAACTTGTCTGCGACTTCATATTCTACGCGCAAATCGCTTTGCAACATTTCAGGGACTGCTTTACCTACTTTATAACCAACACGGATTTGCATATCGGGCTCGCCGCCTAAAAAAAGCATGCGTTCAATGAGTTTAGTCGCATGTCCTTTTTCATCATCAAATTCATGATTTATGCGTTCATACAATTTGTTCAGTCCCCAGTCTAAATACATTTGAGAATGCACAAAATATTGGTCCATTGCTGCTAATTCATAACCAAGTAGGGTATTTAAGCCATCAATTACATTTTTATTGCCTTGCATATTAATCTTCCTCTATTTGAGACTGAAGGTAGTTTTGAATACCTAATTGTTCAATTTGGTAAGTTTGAGTATCTAACCAATCATAATGTTCCTCTTCGTACTCGAGAATGCTGGCGAGCAAATCGCGAGATACGAAGTCTAAATGGGTTTCGCACAGTGCTATAGCATCTTTCATTTGTGGAATTTGCTTGCTTTGAAAACTGGCATCACACTCAAGCATTTCGGCAGGCTCTTCACCGATATATATTTTACCAAGCATTTGCAAGTTGGGCAGGCCTTCAAGAAACAAGATACGAGTTATTACCTCATCTGCCTGTTTCATATCCTTTATAGATTTTTTGTAGCACTTTTCATTGAGTACTTCAAAACCCCAGTTTTTGTACATGCGAGCGTGCAAAAAGTATTGATTAATTGAGGTGAGTTCAGTGGTAAGTATCTCATTGAGTACTTTAATTACTTCTGGTTTACCTTTCATTTAGCTACCTTTTATCTGAAACAGTGTTGAACAGCTTATATTCGATCAATTAATAGTATAGAAGGGTTTTGCCCAATATCAATAATTATGATAAATAAACCTTACATATCAACGCTATAGTAACGATAATGATTTTCATTAAGACTTTTATTATTAGCCATATTAGGTCTTAACTACTAGTGTGATTTAGCATTTCAAAGCTTTCTTCAGCAAAGCCTAAACCGGCTTCTGTGAAAAAATTAAATACCTTATCTACACCTACGTCCAAAAGGGGCTGAACTTCATCTTCATACCTTGCTATCGCCGCAATTTTGCCTGAATAAGAGGCACTTCTAAGTTGATTAGTAATATTGGATAAATCATCGATGGACGGCAGAGCTAAAAGAATCAGTTCGATTTTGCTGATGTCTACATTTTCCCACAAGTCGATGTTTTCACCGTCACCAAGAATAGCGTCGTAGTTTTGTTGTTTTAGTGAATTAACTTTGTCTAAGTCAGCATCCATGCCGGTAACACCTTTTTCCATCAATCTAGCGAGTGTTTTAAATGCACCTCTACCCACTCTTCCCATTCCGATAACCAGTACTTTTGTGTCCCCCATTTTTGGATAAAGGTCTTCCTTCAAAGATATCGTTGATTGAAACATTTTGAGGCGTTTTTTCTGCGAGTTATATTGATTATGCGAGGTTTTATACAACGTGCTTGTAAACACAAATGAGAATGAAACACTTAATGCTATTATAACTAACCATACGCTGTCTAGCAGGCCAACGCTGACTGCAACTGCAGCAATGATGAGTCCAAATTCGCTGTAATTTGACATCACCAAACTAGACAGATACGAGGTTCGTGCTCGCAACCTAAATTTGGTAAGTAGAATGAAAAACAAATAAAATTTAAGCGGTAACAACAAGGTTATCAATAATGCGATACCTGCAATTTCAAACGTAGGAAGTGCGGTTAATCCGATGGTTATAAAGAAGCCAATAAGGAATAGATCTTTGAAGCTCAATAGCGACTTCGATAACTCGTTTGCTTTTGAGTGTCCGGCAATTAGCACACCAAAAATTAAGGCTCCTAAGTCGCCCTTAATGCCAACAAGTTCAAATAATTGATAACCTCCCAGGGCCAAAATAAAACCAGTTAGTGGGAGTAATTCTCCATGCCCAGACTGATTCAATAATCTATGCAACAGAGGTATGACAGGTATAAGGAGGAAAAGTAACAGTGCCCATGGCGAGGGTATTTCCCCCGTAGCTACAACCATGAAAAGTACAGCGAAAATATCCTGCATCACTAGAATACCGATGGCTATTTTGCCATGTCGGGTTCTACTTTCGCCGCTTTCTTCTAGTATTTTGACCACACAGACCGTAGAACTAAAACTAAATAAAAATCCAATTAAGGCCGCGGTCACTGGGTCCATAGCAGTGAAGTAGGGTAAGCCAAGCAAGCTTAACAATAGAAATAACGCGCTAACAAATGCGATCCAAATGGTAGCGTGTAGAAGACTACTTAACCATATTTCACGTTTTAATAGGTCTTGAACATTCAATTTTAAGCCAATAGTAAAAAGCATAATAGTGATGCCAAGGTCGGCGATTTCTTGCAAACTACTATTGCTTTCTATGCCCCAAGCATTTAAAGCAAAACCAGCGACAAGATAGCCAATGAGTGGCGGTAAGTTTAATAACCTAAAACCGAAGCCAAAAATAAAAGCAATTAATAAATAGATGTATTCCATCAGTTTCTTATGTTCTCAAATAGTAAAATAACAACGCTGCAATACAATCGATTAAGCGTATAAATGTTTTATGCGGTTCGGTCTAAAAACGACATAATGTCTCTGGACACCTTGGTGACATCCTCTACCATAGGCATATGACCTAAATCATCATATATGACAGTCTGTGAACCTAGCATCTTTTGCCACACTTTATAATCTGCAACAGGCACTAATTTATCATTTTTTCCCCAAATCAACATAACGTCAGATGCGTCAATTTTATGCGCTACGTCAAAGAAGTCGTCAGGATTAAAGAAATCGCGAAACATGTGTGCATACTGTTCTCGTTTGCCGATATATTTATCGGCAACGGCTCGCAATATAAATTTAGGCGAATAGGGCGGTTTCGCCATAAGCAAATCATAAAAGTCAAAAAAATCACTCTCATTGTAGTGTTCAAATGGGTTTAGGGTGCTCTTGGCCATTTGCAAAGAGTAATCGGAACGGATACCAGCAGGATCTATTAAGACTGATTTGTGAACACGAGTCGGGCAAAGTTCTACTATTTTGGCGGTCATAAAAGCACCCATACTATTGCCAATGATATGAAATTTTTGAATGTTTAGTTTATCTAGCATATCCATTAAAAAACGAACTTGTTCAGGCACTGAATAATTGTCAGTTGACCGATAAGCAACATCACCATGACCCAATAAATCAGGAGTAAATAGTTGATATTCTGTGTTTAATTTTCTAGAAATACTATTCCAAATATATTTATCAGCACTAAATCCATGTAGTAAAACGATAATTGGTTTGCTGTTGTCAAATTCCGCTACATTGCTCAAATAGTGCATTTGCACATTAAATTTTTGATTGTAAGTGGAGTAGTGTTGTAAGTTTGCCAATCTAGCTTCAAGCTCGTTAATTGCATTATATATGCTATTTGCAACAATAAACCTTGAGTCAATTTTGAGGATCAAGAAGCACAAAATAGCGAGTACGATTAGGATGATAAATGTGATGAAGAGCGTCATTGAGTATATGCACCAAAAATTAATTGTTTTGCGGATTATCTAACGATTTGTAAGATTAATCGAGTTGTTGATGAATATTATATCGACAAATTGTTGATTTTATTCACATAATGTTAGGAGTGTATGGATTTTTTGCATTTATGCCAGAACAGTAGTATCTTCTCAACATCAACGAGTAATGTACAGGGAGTGCACGCTTTCTCAGTAACCTTCAAGCTCTCGCTAGGTAAACAATGTGACCGACTCCCAAAAGCAAGAAAATACGATACAACATCTTATTTTATCAAAACTGGTGCTCATAATAATCACAATATGTGCACTTGGACTGCCTTTTACTATCGGTAATTGGTTTCAATCAGGCTTTCACAATGTTGACCTTGTTCACATTGTGTTTATGGCGCTGGCAATCGCCGTTTATTTTCGTCCCTCTAAACAAAAAATTGTAATAGATACTATTTTAGTTTCTATGTTTTTATTATTGTTAATACTCATTGGCGCCTATAAATATGGTTTATCCAGTGGTTTAGTGGCGTTGTTAATAGCTTCCAGCTCAGTTATTGCAGTTATGCATAACCGTAAAGCGTCTGCTGTTTACAGCATTGTGATGACGGCACTTGTCGCTGCTTTGATATTGTTTTTAGCCAATGATCCTGGTGTTCCTATGCTAACTCATAATTCAACTACGAGTTTTATAAACGTCTCCGTGTACTCGATTGTCGCTGTATTAATAAGTTTTACGTTGATTGTTACATTGCTTATCAACTTTCAAAACAGATTGAAACAGTCCCTCGTTGATTTAGGTAAACAAGCTGAACAGATCGACTATTTGGCAAATCATGATCATCTAACAGGCCTCAATTCTGCGCGGCTTGCGCAAGAGCAACTTGAATTAACACTAAAAATGGCAAAACGTCATAACTTTAAAGCGGCTATTTTATATATAGACATCGACAAGTTTAGACTTATTAATGACGCACTTGGATATGAAGCGGGTGACTATGTGTTGAAACAAGTTGCCAAGCGCATCAAAGAATTAATTAGAGACACTGATGTAGCGTGTCGTCGGGGTGGTGATAAGTTTTTAGTTATTCTGCATTATCCCATATCTATCGAAGCGTGTGACGTAATATGCCAACGACTGATATGCGCATTTGATAAGAGAGTTCCTTATAAAGATCACGAAATAAAAATTAACCTCAGTATTGGCATCGCCATTTATCCGGATCATGGTGATACTCAATTTGATTTGAGGGAAAGGGCCAGTAAAGCTATGTATCTTTCAAAGGATAAGCGCAACGATAAACATCATTCTACACTCTCTGATTTAGGATGATAAAAAGATATCCACCACATGTTAGCAGAATATCCCAAAATAAGGACATTAACGGATGGATATCGCACTTGCGAGATCATAATAAAGCAATTTATAGTAAATGGCGCTTTGATTAGAGATTTGGGTGTTGTATTAAGTGAACTATACTGGCTTGATGATCTAGCTGACGATTCAGCAAAAGATGGTCAACACACTTTCTTTTTCACTGCAGCACCACTGAAAATCAAAGGTGGTTCAGGCTCGCCAGTTAATCCAATGATAATCAAATAATTAATTAGCTATCGGGGCGGTTTCGCCCCAAAAAATAGTTTTTCCTCGGCTTTGAACTGTGAGAGACCAGTTCGTGAATTTTTGCGTGCAAATTTTGCGCTCGCACAAGTTAATTAGCTTTGAAAACTGACTATATTTATACAGAAAATTAATGATAAACACGTAAAAAATAGAATGAAATTTAAATTACCTGCGCTTGCAATGGCAATAATTGTAACGGCAAATACATAGGCCGTTGAAATTGAAACCGATGTGTACACGTTTGGATCTAATGGATAAGTAAACACCCATGCAGTATTCGTCAGTTGCGATGATAACCCAGATACAGTCGCCGGCATGCTTAAATCCGATGGAACCACGGATACCTTATTGTTGATCTGATGAATGCTGTTCTAAGTAATCTATAGTGTGTAAGGTTTTAACAGCAATTACATTATTAATAAGCGCCTAAGGAAAATTAACATGAGTGAAGTGGTTAAAGAAGTCATAGCAGCAAACGCTAATTATGTCGCTGATTTTGGAAACAAATCTGATTTGCCTATGCCTCCGGCTAGGCAGTTTGCGATTCTAACATGCATGGACGCACGTCTTGATCCAGCTAAATATGCAGGTCTTGCGGAAGGTGATGCGCATGTGATTCGAAACGCAGGGGGCAGAGCAAGTGATGATGCTATCCGTTCATTAGTCATATCTTACAAGTTACTGGGAACAAAGGAATGGTTTGTCATTCATCACACTGACTGTGGAATGGAAACATTCACCACGGAAATAATCGGTGATCTACTATCGAGCAGTCTAAAAACTTCAAGTGTAGACGCATCTGGCTGGCATGATAGTAACTCAGGTGGTGGCACAACTGACGGTAAATACATCAATTGGCTAACCATAAGTGACCAAGAAAAAAGTGTTTTGGAAGATGTTCAGCGGATCAGAAATAATTCAATGGTTCCAAGCGAAATTCCAATTTATGGCTATATCTATGACTGCAAAACAGGAAGCCTTAACGAGGTTCTGGTAGCAACAGAAGCAGGAAAAGTGGGCTAATATCTAAAAAAACATGCCATGTGCTGTTATTAGTGAATTCAGTGGGCAAATGACTAAGCAAACTTATTCGTTTATTTCAAAGGATGAGTCTGCATCAGTACTTCTTCATAATACGAGCGATTTCGTGTTTGCTTTCAATATGGATCAAAGCATGTGTACTATATTTAAAATATGCTACACATGCTTCCATTAACTACATACTAATAAAGTCATAATTTCTGGTTAAAAATACCATTATGATGCTTTAAGTAATCATCAAATCTATTCTGAAATTTAGGCTTCATTTGATCGATGCACAGCGTTAAACCAGCTTCAACCCCTAGTCCTCGTAATGTATTTTTATCGAGGGTAGGTGATAGCCTTGTAAGATAATTGCGGCCTTGTTTTTCAAATGTTAGCTTGTGGCAATCAAAAAGTTTGTCAATGTGGGCACATAACAAGATACCATTTGCACCATCCAAACGTTGCTCATTTGTTTCCCACACCGACCAAGGAACAATATGCGATGCAATCAATAACTCTTTAACGCTTGTTAGCGTAAGCGCACAACACTCGCCGTTACCCCAAACATCTATCACGTTTTTGCGAAACCGGCCTTGACCAGCGCGCGACATGACTAGGCTTCGACGCTCAGTTTTATCAACTTCGGAGTCAAAAATGTCCGCAATATCATCCGCTAATCCAGATAGCGGTTTAGTAGCATACTCCGTTTTATGTCTGCCAACCGCATAGTAATCACCGTTAATAATTTCAAGCTTCATGTCAGAAAGTTCTTCAACATAAGTTTTTATTTTTGCTTTACCGGCGCCTTGCCCATCATCAAAATTGGTATCTACTATAATTGGGAAGGTTTGCAACTGATAGCCTTCATTCTCTACTAGTTTTACGTATTCTAAGCTTTCACCAAAGGCGTTTTGCTTACGACCTAGATCATTTCTCTCCCAATCCATGGCTAAAATAAGTGAACGGTCTATTTGTGTATTTATGTCCCAAGCACCGAATATTACCACTTTGTTTTTATGATTAACAAAGCCCCAACCATGGCGGTCATTGCTATTTGAGGCTCCGTGAGCTTCCATGAATTTTTTTCTCGACATTTTTATCCTTAAATTTTTAGATGGTATACAAATCAAGATTAGCATTTATTTGCTGACATTCGAACGATTATCAAACTATGTGCAAACGTGAGGTGAGTGCTGTTTTCTCGGATGTCTGGGTTAAATGGATTTTGATATATTTTATAATCAAAAATCGCACAACAATAGCGCTCGAACAGAGTTATATTCAAGGGTCGCTAATGACATACTAAATTTGATCAATTTATATGTATATCCTAGATGTTGAGTTAGTGCAAGTAACAGAGGAGGGAGATGAGAAAATGCACACGGGCATGTGCGTGCGTTTTTCTACCCTGAGGCGACAGCGTTGTGTTAGTAAATTCCGGTAATATGCTAAATGCATTGCACTTCCTGCATATGTTTTAGCTGAAACCGTCTTTGGCGTTCAATTCTCATAGTCTTGGTGATTTAAACTGGGGTAGGGATCGTATTGAATTACATATTCAGCAGCCACTATTTATTACAAAAATCTTGTTCTAGCGATGGATACTTAACTTAACTTCCAAAGCCCTAACTTTACTCGTTGAGTATAAAGATATTTTTAACACAACCTAGTATCTATTAAAGTCCCAGCCCATTAAAAAATACTATTTGCGACTCCATATTTTTGAAACAGCGCGATCACTGCCTAATAATCCGACTATTGCGCATACAAACCCAATCAAAAAGAAGACTAAAAAAGGTAAAAAGCCAGCGAGTTCTGAAGCGATAATGGCCACCACAGCCGAGTAACCTGATAAAAAGATAAACAGCAACCCCATAATATTGAGTACCTTTCGATCTGATTTTTTATAATGGTATTCGCCCTCACCAGATTCAAAAACGCGGAGTATTGGGATAAATATTTTTCTTAATTGCTTCTTCATATACTGGTTCTCATGATATTTATTTAGGGAGCGGAACAACGTCGCTATTGCAGGCAATGAAATTATCTGTGCGCCTCAATTTTTAGGCATAGGTGCTGCACTTCGAAAATTACAATGAAACTTTAGCCTATATTCTTTGCATAATAACAGCAAGACCATAATGACATAGATAATAATGGTTGGGTCACAAGAACAATTGACTTTAATAGTACATCTGCCTATTACGCAGACGATAAAGTAAGTGTCATCCCGCCGTGGAGGAGGAGGGCTTTGCATCGCGCACAAAGAAGCGGGCCTGACGCTCCAAAGCATCGACCAAGTGATGCTTGACTATTTTCCCAATATTAGACAACATGCTTAGTGTAAAAGTGCTAGATGGCAGCGAAGGGTTTCGTTTTTCTTTATAGTAAATATAGACGAATACAAGGTACAAGGGGCAGTTACAAATTCGAATAAATCTGACATTGCGAAAACTATGAACCTTCAAAATAACACAAAGATACAGAATATTGAGCTGGACTTATTTAAAATTGAGTTAGCGTCTGTGGGCTTTATAAATAGTAAATTTAGCTTAACTCCGATTAGAAAAGGGATTGCTAACACAGCCTTTAAATTGAAACTAGATTCAGAGTCGAGTCCTTTTTTTGTAAAGTTTTTTTCATCAGCTGGTGCTGATAGACAAGACCGAAAAGCTCAGTACAGATTACAGTGTAATTTGGCCAAAAAGGGTTTAGCCCCAAACGCAATATACCTTGCAAAAAATACATCGTTTCAAATTGACGAATGGTTAGGGGATAGATTCTTAGAAAGTAAAAACATCACCGACGTGGAAGTTATTGACATACTTTCATACGGCCTCAGTTCTGTCCATGCTTGCGGTATATTGCACAATGAGCTGCCATTGATTAACGACTGGAAACATTATCTCGATATTGCGCCCACAGATGATGAAAAATTGATTGAACGCTTTGAAGTTTGTGAGACTATTTGGTGTAACTCGCCAAAGAAAATACTGTGTCATCATGACCTTGCACTATCTCATATCCGTTTAAAGCCCAATTTAAAAATAGTGGACTGGGAGTATGCCGCACTATCAAATTCTGCTTATGATATTGCATCGACGGTGCTAGCAAATGACTTCGACAATGACTCTGCTACTAAACTAATCCATGCCTATGCAATGTTAAATGGCAAAAATGAAAAAGAGTTGTTAGATGAATACATATATATGTTGCAAGTAGCAACGCTAACTTACGATTTATGGCATAGGGCTTTCTTGCAAACCTCCAAAATAGACTAAGGCATCAGCCGAATCCAGATTCGAATTCGTGGATCGGCGATAAATACCCAATTCCTTGGTCGTCCAAGCATAATGCGCTTAGTAGATGTGATAACCTGCAGCTTCCAGTGATTTCCACCAGAAAAAAGGATATCCCAATAACTTTCCCTTAGGCAATCTTTAATTTTTTTAAAAGAAACTAAGCTTCATTGTCAAGAAAAATTGATTCAATAGATTGCTGAAAAAGACGTGCAGCTTTAAATGCCAACGGTAAGCTGGGATCGTACTTGTCTTTTTCTATTGAGTTAATAGTTTGACGACTCACCTCAAGCTTATTTGCAAGATCAGCCTGAGTCCAATCACGCTCTGCTCTTAGTACTTTTAGCCTATTTTTCATCTGTATTTTACCTGCCCGTAGATAACAGAGGCCATATAGCAAAAAGTCATGATTAATATAAGATCTGATGTTTCAGAATCTCGGACGATTTGCGCTGTAGTAAGCAATGAATAGGTTATCGATGCAACAAAAGTTGTACCCATCGAAAATGCAAGCGCATCAAATTGAATTTTTCGTTGCAATTCATCCATAGATTTTAATAGATTTAAAAACATAAAGATAACCACTATGCCAAGTATAGTATCGAAGGCAATAAGCAAATTAATTTGCATGTCTGACGCAAACCATCCATAGAGGATCCCTTTATCGATGAAAACCATCATGGCTATCCAAATAAATGTCGACATGACAAAAATTAAACTTTTCATCCCTTTTGCTTTTTCCGATGTGGAAGCGGTTAATTTGTTCATATGTATAGATCCTTAGTCTTTATATCAAGTGAGCTTTACAATATAGCGTTGTCTTTCTCGTGTCAAACAACTTTTACATAAAGACTTCGTTGCTTTACAAGAAGCGCAGGCGATCCCTCGTTGCTGAATTATAGGTCATACCAGTTTACGGCTTTGTTTAATTGTTATACATAAAACTTAATTAGTTACTGTTTCTTCAATTAGTCGTGAGTAATAATTCATGTTATGCATTTTTTGTTGTGGTCTAGTTTGTTACTATCCCAACCTTAGATTAACGTTTTGTTAATCTATTAAACATATCCATGGATGGAATGGCGGAGTGCGTTTGTTGCGCTCTTTTTGAATTACTCTGAACAGAGATATGCCTTTTTTATGATCATCTTTTTTATCTGTATCACTATATTGATCCTAGGCTATAAGTTTTATAGCCCATTTGTTGAAAAACAAGCTGGGATCGACCCCACTGCCACAACCCCACAAACTCGCTTCAGTGAAGGTGTCGACTATGTGGCTATTCATCCAGTTAAAGCTTTTTTAATTCAGTTTTTAAATATTGCTGGTGTTGGGCCTATTTTTGGGCCTATTTTAGGCGCACTTTATGGCCCGATTGCCTTAGTATGGATTGTGCTCGGCAACGTTTTAGGCGGCGCTGTTCACGATTATTTCTCTGGTGTGATGAGCGTCAAAGAAGACGGTAAAAGCCTACCCGAAATCGCTGGGCATTATTACAACGTAGTTTTTAAAGCTTTTATGTTGATATTTACCGCCATGTTGCTGTTTTTTGTTGGGGTGGTGTTTATCATGAGCCCTGCTGGTTTGTTGAGTAACCTCGATTATTTTAAAGACACTTTTTTGGCTAATAATACCTTTTGGGTATTAGTGATTTTGGGTTATTAACCCGAATCCTGTTTAAGAAAATTGAACTAAATGCCTGTTCCAGGATCTGATCTTTCGACAAAGATTAAACAAATCTAAAAAGGAACAGGCATGAATAAATTAGTCGAGTTATATTGCGA
>Ga0307933_1000537_pt1 | contig 34943 bp, 37 predicted proteins | sample OrgLakmetageno88_FD_201811 | JGI IMG/M metagenome (GOLD analysis project Ga0307933, IMG submission 201811) | Saline water microbial communities from Organic Lake, Antarctica - #88 | ecosystem: Environmental > Aquatic > Non-marine Saline and Alkaline > Saline | place: Antarctica: Organic Lake... | reverse complement strand
TCTTACAAGGCGTTTAGGCAATTTATAACGAAGCCAGTTGCGGGTCACCCCAACTATACTTACGTCTTTCTCAAGCAACCCCACTTCCTCGTGGAGTTCCCTATACATTGCCTGTTCAGCAGTTTCCCCTTGGTCAATTCCGCCTTGTGGGAACTGCCATGAATGTTGACCATATCTACGAGCCCAAAATACTTGACCTATTTTATTGCATATAATAATGCCAACATTCGCGCGGAATCCTTCGGCATCAATCACTTAGACTACCCAGCGCATTTATACTTTTATATTTGTCCATTCTTCCATAAACTAGGGGTTATGCAAAGCAATAGCGTTAATTATTTAACAAGTGAAGCCTGAACCCCATGCAATCAATACAAACACCACAGAATCCGCCTTCGTCCATCGAGGACCTTATGCAAAGAGCGCGCACTTTAGCTGGCCTGACCCTAGGTGACTTAGCGAGAGCAGCGAATATAGAGATACCGGTTAATTTGAAAATTCAGAAAGGTTGGACAGGACAGTTAATCGAACTTTGGCTGGGGGCAAGTGCAGGGTCGAAGCCTGAGCAAGATTTCCCTGAACTAGGTGTTGAATTGAAAACACTACCTCTGTCATATGACAATAAGCCACTTGAAACAACCTATGTTTGTTATGCACCGCTCACTGATAACACTGGCGTAAATTGGGAGAACTGTAACGTACGCAATAAGTTACAGTGTGTATTATGGTTACCCGTGCAAGGCGAAAGAGAAATACCACCTATCGACCGCATCATAGGATTTCCTATTTTATGGCAACCTAGCGCGCAACAAAACGCGCAACTGCAGCATGATTGGGAAGAATTGATGGACATGATTAGCTTAGGTCAAGTTGAGCGCATAGACGCCACCGTAGGAAGTTATTTGCAACTTCGTCCCAAAGCAGCCAACGGTGCAGCCGTTACAGACGCTATTGGTGAAGATGGGCATTTCATAAAAACACGCCCAAGGGGCTTTTATTTACGCAAAAATTTCACTCAACATATTTTAGAAACCGCTTTTGTAGGCTAAATTGACTGATCTTTTGCGCCGGATCAATTTTCAATTAAATGCTTATTGCAGAGTTCCTATTACCTGCTATTTTCTGAGTATGACTCCTTAACATATTATTTTTCAATGAGTCGCCCTTATCCATTAATCTATTCAACCGAGGTACATTGATTTCGCACTTTTTATTACTGAAGAATGCATTAGTTGAAAAATTTGAGCGTATACAGGCCTAAACTATTAAATATGCCGCCTTTTGCGGGAATTATTACTAAAATCTGTCGAGTTTACACAGTGAAAGATAGCAAAATAGAGCAGCGGTTAGTGCAAATCGGACACAGAAATGACCTTGTAGTTGAGATCTTACCTGGGTTAAATAAAGGTGATAGCGATGCCATTCACTCTACCGTTCAGATTTAAGAGGCTGTAAAGGGGGGTGCAATTGAGGTTTGCAGAATAACAGTGCAATCTAGGCTTTTTCACACAATGATTTAACCTGTTGATTAATGCTAGTTAAGGTTGTCTTTGGCGCAAATGAGTTCGCATTAGCTTCGGCAACGTCTATTTTATAATTTTCTGGTATACAATCTTGTATAAATCCAGCGCTCACCATATGTGGAAATATCTCATCATAACGCTTTACCTCTTGCTGGTTAACCCGCCTAAATATGTAAGTGCGATTTAGGTCACAAGGTGAGGTGAGCCCTGCGGATGAGATGATGTCGACTGTCGCATGCACTGTCTTTTTGTGAAATTGATACACTCTTTCAGCTTTGTTTGCAGGTATCAGTCCAGACGACAAAGATGGGTCTTGAGTAGCTACTCCCGTTGGGCATTCATTGGTATTGCAAGATAATGATTGTACGCAACCCAATGCCAACATCATGCCTCTCGCGCTGTTACAAACATCGGCTCCCAACGCCAGATTTTTAACCAAATGGAAACCTGATATTATTTTACCAGATGCAATAATTTTAATATCTTCTCTTACCCCAAATCCAACTAAACAGTCGTCGACAAAAGCCAATGCCTCTCGCAGTGGTGAACCAATAGAATTAGAATATTCTAGTGGTGCGGAACCCGTTCCACCCTCACCACCGTCGACAGTAACAAAATCAGGCGTGATATTGAGCTCTACCATGGCTTTGCAAATAGCCACAAATTCGCTCCGTCTGCCCAATGCGAGCTTTATCCCAATCGGCTTACCACCACTGAGGTCACGCAGGGTTTGCACAAAATTAATGAGCTCAATAGGCGTGCTAAAAACACTGTGAGTGGATGGTGAGTCAACTTGAGTACCCACTTTAACACCGCGAATATCAGCAATTTCTTGCGTATTCTTACTTGCCGGTAGAATTCCTCCATGGCCAGGTTTTGCGCCCTGAGAGAGTTTAATTTCTATCATTTTAATATTTATATGTGCTGCTTGTTGGCCAAATTTTTTCGCGTCGAAACCACCCGCATCGTTTCTGCAGCCAAAGTACCCCGTTCCAACTTGCCAGACGACGTCAGCACCGTACTCAAGGTGATAAGGACTGACACCACCCTCGCCTGTATTGTGATAAAAACCACCTAAATGCGCTCCTTTGTTCAGCGCTTGCAGTGCTGGCTTGCTCAAACTGCCAAAACTCATGGCTGAAATGTTCAGGATACTCGCAGAATAAGGCTGTTTGCAGTAGCGACTGCCGATGGTGATACGCGGATCCGAGTCAATATCCTCTACGTTTAGCGCAGACAAAGAATGACCAATCCATTCATAACCTGTTTTGTCGGTGTCAATCTGCGTGCCAAATGGAATAGTATCGCGGCTGTTTTTCGCTCTCTGATAGACAATATTTCGAAACATGCGACTGATAGGTGCACCGCCAGTATCGGTCTCTAATATGTATTGCTGAACAAAAGGTCGAACGCTTTCGATAATCCATCGAGCTCTTCCTATCAATGGAAAGTTACGCAATATTGTATGTTTTGTTTGCCGGCTATCGTGTATCGCAGTGATTAGCAAAGGTAGTGTAATAATCAAAAACCAAGCAATAAGGGGAGCAAGGAAAGACATCAACACGACAAGTAAGTTAATCCCAATGAGCACTTGAAAAATAGTTTTACGCATAGTGGTCCTTGGCATCATTCTTGTTAATATTCTTGTCACTGTTGCTTCGTTCAACTCTGCTTTCTTTCTCGGCTAATTCGTCACGAGCCTCGCAGGTCACAGTGATGCTATACGTAAACACGGCTCCTAATAAAACCACAACCCAACTCAGGTACACCCAAACAAACAGAATAGGAATGACAGCCAGTGCACCATAGATGACTTGATATGATGGAAAACTGGTCACATACAGCTCGAAGCCTTTCTTAGATAACTCAAACAATACGGTGGCTAATAAGGCACCGCAAAATGCATATTTTGCTCTTACCGTTCGATTAGGGACTATCATGTATAATATTAAGAACGCGCTGATAGCAGCAAAACTTGGCACCAGCTTGAGAACAAAGGTTCCCAGCCCTGGAGTGTATTCTTCGGCAAAACTGGCAAGCCCCGCAAGGTAAGAACTCACTACTATGCTGGAACCTATTAAAAAAGGACCTAGAGTAATGACCATCCAATAAATAGCAAAGGTATAAATAAGTGGACGTTGGGCTTGTGTGCGCCATATATGGTTAAAGGTTTTATCGATATTGGATATTAGTAGTAGCGCTACTAGTAATAGTGAGACAATACTAACAGCGCCCATACCTGATGCATTGGCCACAAATTCAGCCACATAATCTTGCACTACATCGCCGGCGGTAGGCACAAAGTTGCTGAATATAAAGTATTCTAGTTGACCTCTGACTTCAGAAAATGCTGGAAAGGCTGACATAATCATGAAAAAAACCATGATTACAGGAACCAGAGAAAGCAAAGAAACGTAAGCCAAGTGACCGGCTGAAATAGTGATCCGCTCAGAACGCATATGTTCGATAAAAGCTTTACCAACAGCAATAATTAGCGCTTGGTAATAACTTACTTTTTTAGTGACACTATTGGATAAATTCAACTCAGCAAGCTCCACTTGTTGCTGCTAGTAGCGTCTTTTGATAACTCAAGATAAAAGATACACTATGAGCTCATTAGTTTACCTCTAACAGCATCGAACTTAAACCTATCTTATAGAAATGCTTAATAAAAATGCTTATTTTTGACTGCGCAAACCTAACATATGACAAATTGCATAACTTAATTCACAGCGGTTCAATGTATAAAAGTGAAAGTGCTTCACGCCTTCTTTGGCTAATACTTTAACCATATCCATGGCGATATTTGCGCCCATCAAATTTCTGGTTGCTTGATCGTCGGCATCCAAGCCGTCATACATTTTATGTAACCAGTTGGGCAAATGCACGTTGGTGAACCCGGCAAATCGCTGCAGTGTTTGGTAATTCGTTACAGGAAGAATACCCGGCACAATATCTAAATCGATACCAGCTGCTGCAGCCCTATCTCTAAAACGCAAAAAGACGCTGGTATCAAAGAAAAACTGAGTAATCGCTTCATTAGCACCAGCTTCTGCTTTGCGTTTTAAATTCAATAGGTCAAATTGTGCATTCGGTGCTTCTGGATGTTTTTCTGGATACGCAGCAACAGAGATGTCAAAATCAGCAACGTCTTTCAATAAAGTTACCAGATCACTAGCATACATGTCAGTTTTATGGATGCCTTGTGGCAAATCGCCGCGCAAAGCCACGATGCGTCGAATTCCCGAATCCCAATAGTCCTTTGCAATTAGCTTAAGTTCATCGGGTGTTGCGTCCACACACGTCAAATGTGGTGCGGTGGAAACGCCGGTTTCTTTATAAATTCGTTTAACTACCGCGTGGGTTCTGTCTCTTTCACCGCTATTCGCCCCATACGTAACAGACATATATTTTGGTTTTAGCGGTGCTAGGCGTTCAACAGACTTCCACAATGTGTTTTCCATTGCCTCTGAATTTGGAGGAAAAAATTCAAAAGAAACGTCTATATCTTTCAATTCTGATAGAGATTGATTTAATGCATCGATGCCTTGGGCATATGAGACCATTGTTTTACTGCTCAATTTTGGACGTTTAGACGTCTAAACTACGTTTTATACGCGTAGACGTCAAGAAGTTTACACTTCTAGATTGATATTTTTCCTATACGAGTTAGAATTTTGGAATAACGACAAAAATAAGGATTCACATGGCAAAATGGAATGGTAAATATATACACCCGTATGCGGAGCATGGCAAAAAAAACGAGCAAGTCAAAAAAGTCACGGTTTCAATTCCAATTAATGTATTAAAAGTGCTTACGGATGAACGCACCAGACGCCAAGTGAACAATCTGCGCCATGCCACCAATTCAGAATTGTTGTGTGAAGCATTTTTGCATGCGTTTACGGGCCAACCGCTGCCTTATGATCGTGATCTGAAAAAAGATAATCCGAATCGTATTCCAGCCTCGGCAAGAGAAATCATGCGGGAAATGGGCATTGATATTGATGCAGTAGAAGCGGAATAAAACCGGGTTATTGAATTATGCGGTTACTTTTATAATCGAATGAGCCCTATTCTAGGGTTCATTCATGATAGATCTATTCGCCTTTGTTGCTTTTAATAAATTCATCTGACTGAGCAATTGCCGTGTTCATTACTTTTATTAGACTGCCCGCATCTTGCTTAATGCTATTAAATTCGCCTTGAAATGCGCCAATAGCATTTGCGTTTAAATTATGTTTTAGCACTAAAAAATTGTCCTGTAGGTTAATTAATACTGGGGCAATATTCTTTTCAACTTTTCTCATTGAGACAAGTACAGAGGCATATTTCCGTTTAATTTCTGGCAGTTTACGTTGGCTGTCACGTTTTAGCTTAGCACTTGAAATCATATCAATTTGACTGCCCCACTCGAGAAATAATGCATTGGCCACCGCCTCGACTTTATTTATTCGTTGGCTAACTGACGCTGCACTGTCTTTGCTGGTTTCTAGTTGATCACGTAAATTGTTATAAACATCTTCCAACTCCCGCCATCAAAATTAATAAGTGCGCTAAACTCATCTAACACTAAATAAAATAGCTCTTGCACTTCTTTTTGGGAACCTTAAGCGTCCTCCGCACGATCGACCAATATGTCCCTTATCACCCTAAACAAGACAGGTGAAACCAAACTGAACGACGCTAAAGTCAATTATAGTCAATACAACAATAAAACAAACGCCATTAAATTGACTTAAAGACCTTTAAAATCGTATTATGAGATCACGATATTGCAAATACCAATTTACATTTTGGTAAAAAATCAAAAAGAGAATGTCGATTTTGCTCGGTCTTTTATTTTTCAATAATATCAATTTATAGAGCGTAGTCCATTGCGAGATATTAGCCCAACTTTTCACACTAACGTTGTTTACCAGCATCAAACTATCGAAGTTTCAGATGGACATGAACTCTACATTGAGCAAAGCGGTAACCCCCAAGGCATTCCTATAATATACATGCACGGTGGCCCAGGCGCTGGTTTATGCGAGAACTATCAATGGCCCTTCAACCCAAAAAAATACCATGTTATTGGTGTTGAGCAGAGAGGTTGTGGACGGTCTATTCCATTTGGAGATACCGATAACAATACGACTCAGTTGTTAATTCATGATTTTGAAACTGTTCGCCAACAATTGGGCATTAGTAAATGGGTGGTGTTCGGCGGATCATGGGGCTCAACCCTGGCGTTACTTTATACAATTGAATACCCTGAATTTGTTATCTCAATAGTTTTACGCGGCGTATTCCTTGCACGTAAAGAAGACGCCGACTGGTTTTTACTACCATCAGGTGGCGCGGCACAGGTATATCCAGAGGCGTACGAAAAATTTTCAAGACATATTATTGACTCTTCTTCAACTGATGCAGTGTGCAAACGATTTATTAGTTTATTCCAAAATAATGACCCTAACATCAGCCTCCCAGCATTAAAATCATGGTTTGATTGGGAAGGATGCATCTCCCAATTTACATCTCCAAATGTGATAATGAGTGATTTTAGTGCTGATAAGCAAATAAAAAGCTTAGCATTACTAGAGTGCCACTATCTTCTCAATAAATGCTTTATTGAAGAAAACTACATATTGGACAATATTACTAAAATTATAGATATCCCATGTCATATCGTCCACGGGCGATATGACATGGTTTGCAAATTAGAAGCAGCCTATTGTGTCCACAAAGCACTGCCTCAATCTACGCTTAAAATCGTTAATAAAGCAGGTCACAGTATGTCTGAAGTAGGGATTGCCAAGGAGCTTATTGATATAATGAATGAAATGTTTGAAATAGGTGATATTTTTTGAAAGGCCTGACTCAAAGAGTAACGTCAGCATCTGTGAGCATAAATGGGAAAACAGCAGCGAACATTGGCACTGGTATTGTTCTTTTACTTGGCGTTGAAAAAGATGACGGTGCATTACAAATCCAAAAAATGGCTCGCAAGGTTTTCAATTATCGAATATTTACTGATGTTGATGGTAAAATGAATAAAAGCCTTATTGATATCAATGGCGAGTTGTTGGTGGTATCGCAGTTTACATTAGTCGCCGATACGACAAAAGGTAACCGGCCAGGCTTTTCTAAAGGTGCAACGCCAGCCCACGGAGAGTTAATTTATAAGGCGTTCATTAAACATGTTGCAACTGAATTCCGCGAGTGCCAAACAGGCGTATTCGGCGCGGATATGGCTGTATCATTAGTGAACGACGGGCCCGTCACTTTTTGGATTGAAACGTAGATCCAACGCCACCCAACAGTACTATCGAAGCGCATAAGCCTATTAGCCACTAGTCAGCGGTGCGCCATCCAAGATACACTAGGCGATTACCAAAAGACGACGTCAACGCGAGACAACGAACGAGGTTAGCTATTGTTTACTATATCAACACCTAGATCAGAACAAGAACTCAATGACTATTTTCATTTTAGGTGGCGGTGGCTTCGTGAGCAATGGGGTTTTCCTCCCGGTTCTGAGAAAGATGAATACGAGACAGTCAGCGAACATAGAGTTATTTTGAGTCCCTCTGGCGATATTGTTGCTTGCGGCCGGATACATTTAAACTCGGCAGAAGAGGCGCAGATTAGACATATAGCGGTTGATAAGAAATACCGCCGCAAAGGCGTTGGGCTAATCATATTAGGCGCACTGGAAGTGGTAGCCCGTGATTTAGGCGCAAAGCGAGCTGTTACAAACTCTCGTGAAACCTCAATGTCATTTTTTTCTGCATGTGGTTTTGAAGTCGAAAGCAAAGCACCAACAGAGCTTGGCAAACTAAAACGCAAGCACATGTTCAAGATACTAGTGGACAACAATGTACTCATATTGCATCCACAGTGGTGTAAAGAATTACAAGATACCTGGCATGAAAAAATTCCGATCACAGAGCACATGGGTATCAAGCTATATCAGTATACTGAACGTACAATAGAAACCAGAGCATCGTTAAATAAAAACATCAACCTGCACGGTTCAATGTTTGCTGGCAGTATTTTTTCGCAAGCAACTCTAACCGGTTGGGGAATGATATTTTTGCAGCTTAAACAAAAAGACTTAAAGGGAGAAATTGTGCTCGGTGACGGTAATATTCACTATCATAGACCGATTACAATTCGCCCTCGGGCTATTTGCAATATTGAGTCAGTGAAAGCCCGTTTTGATTTACTAAAAGCAAACAAAAAGTGCCCTATTGAACTCACTGTTGATATTCATGATGGTGATACTTCGGTAGCAAGTTTTACCGGGAAATACTGGGTTATTCCACCTAAAAAAGATGAATAATTAAAGTGGCAGAACGATTGCCCCAACCATGGGCAAACAGCACTGCCTCAGCGCTAAGCCAAATTGCGCTTACGTTGAGAGCGCCAATTATCTATGCTAAATTCGCCAGCGCCTCTTGCAGACAATACCAATAATCCGGCCATAATTGCCATATTCTTAAAGAAATTTTGGGTTTCATGTACCACATCTGCACCGTCAGGCAGATCCCAGAAATTATGCATATACATGCTAATTAGCAGTGTTATGCCAGCCAACAAGAATGCAGATAGCTTGGTTTTAAAACCGAAAATAACAACTAAGCCTAACAAAATTTCCAATATGATTGTGACCGGAAGTAATACGTCAATAAATGGGACGCCATGTTTAGACATGTATTGCATCATGAATTCATATTGCGTGATTTTTTGCACACCAGGTATAGTGAAATAGGCCCCGAGTAAAAAACGGCCCAATAGTAAACTAGGCAACTCAAGTAGCTTAGTTATTTTGTGCATAATTAAAATCCTTTTTATAAGTGGTATTTTTTTAGATTAATTATTTCGCCTAGGTAAACGCGATAATCGTAAGCACAAAAAAAGTGCACATGTTTCCATGAGCACTTTTTTACCTATTTCTGGCAAATCACGATACAACAAACCGCGGCAATATCTAATTAAGCCATCGCTGCTTGTAGTTTTTTCATTGCGTTCTTTTCGATTTGACGAACACGTTCAGCCGATACTTGATACTCATCAGCTAGGTCTTGTAGCGTCATTTTATCATCCGACAACCAACGCGTTTCAATAATGTGCTGACTTCTTGCATCTAGCGTTTTGATCGCTGAGTGCAAACTTTTCGATGCATTTTGATCATGAGCGGTGTTGATAACGTCCATTTCAACGTCAGTTGATTTATCCTCTAGATATTGAGCAGGCGCAAACGTACTTGATTCATCATCGTCAGCTGATAAATCGAACGATGCATCGTGGCTGCTCATGCGAGCTTCCATCTGCAATACTTCCTTGGTACTAACACCAAGCTCTTCAGCGACTTTTTGTACTTCTTCGTGCGTAAACCAACCCAAACGCTTTTTGGCCTTACGAAGGTTAAAAAATAATTTACGTTGCGCTTTCGTTGTTGCAACTTTTACGATGCGCCAATTTTTCAATACGAACTCATGGATTTCTGCTTTTATCCAGTGCACAGCAAACGATACTAAGCGCACGCCAACATTAGGATCAAAGCGCTTAACCGCCTTCATTAGACCAATATTGCCTTCTTGAATTAGATCCGCTTGTGGCAAACCGTAACCAGCATAAGACTTTGCAACATGCACGACAAATCGCAGGTGAGACATAACTAATTTGCGTGCAGCTTCAAGATCACCCTCGTCAAATAGGCGCACGGCTAAGGAATTTTCTTCGTCTGCTGTTAGCATATTAATGCGACTAACCGCTTGAACATAGCTTTCGATACTGCCAATTCTCGGAACGCTTAATGCTAATGTTTGCATTTTTGTACTCATTTTTACCTCGTTACTTCATTCTACAAAATTACTTTCAGTGCTGCTGATTTCACTGTGTATTCGTCGACATTGTAACACACAATTTTATGCACACCATGTGTAGACATTGTACTAGAACGAAAGTTCGATTAAATTATTAAAATAAATATAAGGATTCTTAGTCAAAACTCAAGCCCAAAGTAATAAAAAAATGAGCATTTAAGCGATTTTCTTTCCAATTATATGATTACACCCCATTGTTATATGCTAAATTCGTAAAACGATCATAATACAAGCAACTTATTTTTATTGTTGCTTACATCTTCGAGCAGTTAATTAATGTTTTCATATGTTGCAAGGCAAGCTATTTATAATGTTGAAAAACGTGTATTCGCTTATGAGTTATTATTCAGGGATGGTGATAGCAATTGTTTCCCTGACATGTCTCCCGACGAGGCCACTAGTAGCATGATTGCGAACAGTCACCTAACTGTAGGTATTGAAGATATTACCTTCAAAAAGCCCGCCTTTATCAATTTTCATAAAGACACGCTCTTATACCGGTTTCCCTCAACGCTCGACCCCTTAAGCGTTGTAATTGAGATAGTCGAAACTGTTGAAGTTAATGATGAGTTAGTGCAAGCCTGCAAACACATTCGCGACCTTGGTTATCAACTCGCACTTGATGATTACGATTTTGCCCCACGCTGGGATGTATTTCTTCCGTTTATTGACTTTATCAAGGTTGAAGTCGAGGAAATAGAGAAGCAAGGCGCTGCTGCAATAGCGAAAATTCAAATACTGAATGCTCGAGGCATTAAGATTATTGCTGAAAAAGTAGAAACGCATGAACAGTTTGAACGATTCAAAGCAATGGGAGTAAAGCTCTTTCAAGGTTATTTTTTAGCTCGACCAGAGTTGATCCGACATCGTGATTTGAATGCCTCACTAAATTCAGTCACCAAATTGGTTAGCTTAAGTAATTCACCTAATTTTGATACTAAAGAAGTCATCAAGGTTATTGAAAAGGATGTTGGTCTAGCTTACAAGCTAATGCGCTTTATCAATAATCCAATGATTAATAAACGGCAAAAAATTGAATCGCTGCAACACGCCATTAATTATATGGGCCATGTTGAAATTAAGAAGTTTATCGCCCTGCTTGCACTCGCTAATATGCGCGGCGAAAAACCCACTGAACTGCTCATTCAATCCTTAGTTAGAGCACGTTTTTGCTCTCTTATGTCAATTGAACTTGAATTGCCCGAAAATCCGCCAACCAGCTTTTTGTTGGGCTTGTTTTCAATGCTTGACGCGTTACTCGATCAAAGCATGGAAAATTTAGTTGGAAAGCTTCCGGTTGGTCAAGAATTACGCGACGCCTTGTGTAAAAAGAACATCGATTCAACAATGGGCCTGCAAATGAGAGCTTGTTTCGCGTTTGAGGAAGCCAATTGGGATGAGATAGATTACATTGCACTTCAGTTTGAGCTTACGGGTGAGCGTTTGTACACGCTGTATTATGAAGCGATGCATTGGGCTCAAAATATGAATGATTCAATTAGCTAAAACCTAAGTAAGGAAGTAGAGATGTTTGCATTTATTGCTCGCCAGCCAATCTTGGACAAAGACCAAGATCTATTTGCCTACGAACTTTTGTTCAGAGATGGTACCAATGGCGCATACCCTGAACATGAACCAAAGAAGTCAGAGTTAATCAATTCAAGATTCAATACATTGGGTATCGATGACATCTCGGGCAATCAACGTGCTTTTATCAATTTTCTGCCAGAAACCATTATTAACCGTTTCCCAGCAGAGCTTACGGCAGACAATATCATCGTTGAGCTGACCCAAAATCCCGCGGTCAATACCAGCTTAATGGATGCCTGTGAGTCTCTTAAGAAGTCTGGGTATCAAATTGCACTGAATGACAATCGTCTTCGATCAGCTGTGTTAGCGCCATATCCTTATATTGATATTGTTAAGGTTGATATAAATAAAATCAGTCCACAAATGCTCGAGAAACACATCCCCACTTTAGCCAATTCAGGTATTCAACTAGTCGCTGAGCAAGTTTCTACACTGGACCAATTTGCCATGTGCCTTGACTTAGGTTTTGATTATTTCCAAGGCTACTTTTTTACTCAACCTAATACTAAGACGGCGAAATCCTTACCTTCCTCTAAACTCATCTTGTTGGAGTTGATGTCGCACAGTGCAACTTCTCAATTTGACTTAGAAAAAGTAGTTTCCATTATTGAACGTGATGCGGCATTGTCGTATTTATTACTGCGCTTTATTAATAACCCTATGATCAATAAACGCGAAAAAATAACATCGCTGCGTCATGCCCTGCATTATCTTGGTGAAGTTGAAGTCAAAAAGTTCATTGCACTGCTATCCCTTGCCAGTCTAAATGACGAGAAGCCTGTTGAGTTACTTCAAGTATCAGTGGTTAGAGCAAAGTTTTGTGAGCTCTTTGAAATACATAAGCATGGCAAGAAAAAAGCGATGTCGGCGTTTATTGTTGGCTTGTTTTCGCTCCTAGATACTATTTTAGATGGCGAAATGTCGACCATTCTAGAGAAACTACCTATCAGTGACGATATAAAGCAGGCACTACAGGGCGTTGAGGGCGATTATTTACAGTATCTTGAAACGGCGAGAGCATTTGAAAGCGGGTTATGGGGAAAAATAATGACACAAGCTGAAAAGTCAGATATTTCTCAGAAAGAACTGCATGGTATTTTTAATGATGCCATTCGTTGGAGTAATGAAATGCGTCAAGCATTATCTGATTTCTTCCCAAAATCTAGGCCTCAACGCTAAATAAATAACACTACATACACGCCCAAATAAATACCCTTAACGTGGTTCAATATCTTTCACATGACGTTGCACGGATAAGAGCGACCCTGCTATCCCTAAACTCACAGAAACCAACAACATTACAGTTAACGTGCTTAAGTCCATCGCGGTTAGATTAAAACTGACTTGATATTTTTCCATGAAACCTTGCATACTGTAATCGACCCATAACAAAATGAACAGTACGGTTACCCAAGCCATCATACCACCTAAGAAACCGTACCAAAAACCGGTATATAAAAAGGGTCTTTGTATAAAGGCATCAGTTGCTCCCACCAGTTTCATGACCACAATTTCATCTCTTTTACTTAGAATATTAAGCCGTATTGTATTACCTATTATAAGCACCACGGCAAAAAATAGTAGCACAGCTAACAGGGTGACTAGATCTTTTGCGATACCGATAAGTGCATAGAGGCGCTCTAACCATTCGATATCTAATTTACCAATATCAACTTCTCTTTCTTTACGTAGTTTGTTTAGCAGCATACCCGCCGACGTCGGGCTCGAATGCTTTACTGTAGGCACAACTAAGACGACGCCTGGTAGTGGATTTGTTTCGAGGTAATTCAATGCGTCACCAAGCCCAGACAACACTTGAAATTCTTTTAAGCCTTCTGCGGGACTAATATAAGCGACCTCGGCAACTTCAGGCCATAATCGCAATCGCGTTAATAGCTGTTGAGCACTCGCGTCGGTTACTCCTGTCCTTAAAAATAATGAAATTTCTGATGCTTGTTCCCACTGTTGACTGATTTGTTCGGTATTTTTAACTAGCACGTAGAGCGTACTGGGTAAGGTGATACTGAAACCTAACACACCAATCGTCATCAATGAGGCAAATGGCGACCGCCATAGCTCCCCAAGGCTATTTACTGCTTGGCGCAAATGGTCTGTAAAAAACATAATTAGCAATTGGAAAACGCCAATTTTGATAGCTTCAGCACCTTGTGCACGGCCTTTAAACAATAAACTCATACGTACAAACCTTGGTTGGGTTGCTCATTCAGGCCATCTGTTATCATTTGTCCATTTTTAAGCGTCAACGTACGGTACTTCATGCGCGCGATGAGACCCAAATCGTGGGTCGCTATAAACACAGACACACCAGCTTGATTAAAGTCTTCAAACAGCCTAATAATTTCCATAGAAAGCTTAGGGTCAAGATTACCAGTGGGCTCATCGGCTAGTAATAGCGGAGGACGATTAACCACGGCTCTGGCAATACCAACGCGTTGTTGTTCGCCGCCTGACAATGTGATTGGAAGATTTTTAGCTTTATCACGCAAGCCAACCATTTCCAGTGCAGCGTCAACCCGCTTTGCAATGTTTTTTCTGGTATGGCCTTCGATAACTAGGGGTAATGACACATTATCAAAAACTGTTTTGTCCATTAGCAACTGATGACTCTGGAAAATCATGCCTATATCTCGGCGAATATAGGCAATTTCTCTGCGTTTTATCGAACTTAAATTGTGTCCATTGACGAGTACTTTTCCCACCGTAGGCCTTTCCATGATACTTATTAACTTAAGTAATGTACTTTTCCCTGCGCCTGAATGGCCTGTTAAAAACGCCATTTCACCTTTCTCGACATGAAAGTCGACTTTTCGCAACGCTTGCTGGCCTCCGGGATAGGTTTTGCTTACCTGCTCAAATTTTATCAATCTGACATCCTTTACTGTTGCTCGGTAACATCCTGGCTAAACAATGCATCAACAAACTGCTGAGCTTCAAATGGACGAAGGTCGTCAATACCCTCCCCGATCCCAATATAGCGAATGGGAATACCGAATTGGTCGGCTAATGAGAAAATAATCCCACCTTTTGCCGTTCCGTCTAATTTTGTTAGATTAATACCACTTATGCCAACCGCTTCGTTGAATATTTTGGTTTGACTCACTGCATTTTGACCTGTGCTGGCATCAAGCGTTAGCATCACCTCATGCGGTGCATCTGGATTAATTTTTTTCATTACTCGAACTATTTTTTTGAGTTCTTCAATTAAATGTTGTTTATTTTGTAGTCGTCCTGCTGTATCAGCAATAAGCACATCAACGCCTTTTGCTTTAGCAGATGCGAGGGCGTCAAATATCACAGATGCACTGTCTGACCCGGTTTGTTGAGCAACCACGGGAATATTATTACGCTCACCCCAAACCTGCAATTGTTCGACTGCAGCGGCCCTGAAAGTATCACCTGCAGCGAGCATGACTTTCTTACCCTCGCTTTGAAACTGCTTAGCTAACTTACCAATAGTGGTGGTTTTACCAACACCATTAACACCAACCATCAAAATTACAAACGGTTGCTTATTGCCTTGCTCATCGCTTTGAGTGGTTAAATCAAATGGTCGCGAAACTGGTTGCAATAACGCTTTCATTTGCGCTTTAAGAAGATCGTAAAGCGCTTCACCATCTTTTAGCTGAGAGAGCTTCGCACTTTCAGTGAGACTATTGATAATTTTGGCAGTCGTTGCAATACCAACATCAGCTATAAGCAATTGTGTTTCTAACTGTTCATATAAATCACTGTCAATTTTTTTGCCCGCAAACAGAGATACGAAGCCCGTACCAATGCTTTCTTTCGTGCGAGATAAACTTTGTTTCAAGCGGCTAAAAAAACCGCTCGAACTTGGCTTTTCTATGGTAGCAATGTCGACCGATTGAAGATTTTGTTCTAATTCGATAGTCGATGAGTCACTTTCAACCGTTATATTGTCGACATTATCAGCACTCATAATCTCTAATGTTGATAAATTATCGACCGCAGTTTCTATTAGATTTTCAGTTTGAGAAGCGTCATCAGAGGATGCAATGTCTTCTTGCACTTCCCCATGCGCGTCTTCTTCAGTCGTCTCAGGCTGGTTTGTAGATGGGTTTTTAGCTTGGTCTTTTTTAAGCCAATTAAACAGATTTGCCATGTTGTTCAAAATATCCTTAACAGCAGATGGGTAGATTCAGATATAATTTTAAATATAACTCAATACTAACACTTTCATAGCACATGACGCGAGCAAGAAAACAAGCCAATTCAAGCGCAGGTTCCATTCGGATAATAGGCGGCAGCCACCGTGGTCGAAAGCTGCCAGTACTCAATGCAGAAGGACTTCGTCCAACAACTGATCGGACTAAAGAAACCTTGTTTAATTGGTTAATGCTGGACGTACAAGATGCAAGTTGTCTTGATTGCTTTGCCGGTGCAGGGTCACTCGGTTTTGAAGCGTTGTCTCGCGGAGCAGAGGTAGTTAGTTTCATGGAGCTGGACAAACAAGCTGCCAAGCAGTTAATAGCCAATGCCGCATTGCTTAAGTACAGCGCAGAGGAAGCCTGCGTTTTACAAGGCAATACTTTACATCTACTAAGCCAATTTTCAACAACGGTAGATATTATATTTATCGACCCGCCATTTCAGCACAATTTGGTACAAGCTTGTATTACGCTTGTCGATTCCAGAGGCATTGTGAAGCGAGGTACTAAAATTTATATAGAAAGGGAAGTAAACGGCGACTTATTGCAATTACCCGACCGTTGGCGGCTCATTAAAGACAAATCAACTCAACAAGTCAGTGCTCAATTATATGCAGTGGAGTAGTGCAAAAACACCAACGTCATCGCTTTACTGAAAACTAGTCATCCACGCTAGTCACCTAAGCTGAGACCAATATTCGACATCCCTTGCGCTTTCATTTCGTTACGCAACGACTTGAAGTCAATAGACTTATCCTTGCACATTGCTAACACTTCAAGTTGAGTGTCAATTTCGAACTGCATCAACGGGTCTTGCTTTATTTCTTCATTACTTAGGTCTGTTGCAGATAACGCTAGCAAATACGCTTCAACACCGCCCTGACTCAATTTCGCGACTATAACGGCTCCACTCGGCTCTTCGTCGGACATGATTTGTAATGTTGCGGCAAGTGCCATACAAAAATCCAGTGCAGGATATACACCAAAATTATCAAAATTTTCTATGTCGGGCGTTACTTCCTCGAGCTTTTCTAATTGCACTGCAATATTGATTTTTGCTTTTGATGCATTGAGCCATTCCCAAATGAGGTCAACCAGCTTAGCGGTGAGTTCTTTGTCACCAAATTCAGTGACATCACAAAATAATTCGTAATTAGGCAGCATTCGTTGTAATAAGGCAGCAGAAAAGGCAATTGCTGGCTTTTTTGAAAGATCCCTTACTTGCTGAAACGTACTCAACTTGTCGCTCATAAAATCGCCTTTACTTTTTTGTTTAGTGTTTGCATTCGACATTATAGATAACTCAGTTTAAAAATTAATTGCTTGTGCCATTTGGACTACTTTTTAGCTTAGCCGATGTTCGAAATAGGTACCAACACCATTCAGCAACATTTGAATTGCTATCATAACGAGTATCATACCCATTAACCGCTCAACGGCATTCAATCCTTTTTCCCCCAGCAAGCGGTGAAAAGTATTGGACATGGTTAAAATAATGGCACTCGCTAACCAGGCAGCAAATAAGGCAATACTCCATTCAGTCATCTTGTTGGGTCCTTGATTAGACAACAAGATAAGAACAGCCATTGTTGAAGGTCCAGCAATCATAGGCACAGCCAAAGGAACAATGAATGGTTCCTCACCAGAGGGTAAGCCCATAATACCGCCCGGTTGCGGAAAAATCATTTTAAGCGCGATGATAAACAAAATAATACCACCGGCGATACTGACTGTTTCCTGTTCTATTTTAAGAAAATCGAGAAGAACTTGCCCACTGTGCAAAAACACCATCAAAATAATTAATGCAAACAACAGTTCTCGAATAATGACGATGCGTCGACGCTTGGGGTCGATTGTTTTCAAAACCGACATGTAAATTGGTAAATTACCCAGAGGATCCATGATCAAAAAAAGCATCGTTGCTGCGGATAATATTTCGACCAAATTAGTCTCTCCTGAAAAAGCCTGATTATGCGCTATTGTGCGTTGAAATGTCAGTGAAACAGCAAAAAACTCAAGAGTTGAAAGAATTAGCGGTAAGACTAGGCGGCCTTCAAACCGCCCTTTCCTTCACACTAGCCGATAAGTTGGTCGGCAATTGTTCGTATACCTATTGCAGTTGCGCCATTTGGCATAATGTCGCTTCCATTTCGATTGTATGCTGCCGCTAGGTCGATATGCACCCAACCTCGTCCTTCATTGCCCACAAAGCGGGACAAGAAGCCTGCTGCATTAGACGCACCGCCGCCACCACCACCTTTGACCGAGCGGCTGTTTGCGGTATCTGCAAATGGCGATGCACACTGATCTTGATGCCAAGTCATAAGAGGTAAGCGCCAATGCGGTTCATTTACTTTTTGGGCACTGCTCAGGAAAGACGACTGAAATTCTTCGTCTAAACTAAAAATAGCATTGAATTCCTTACCAACCGCCATTACTGCTGCGCCAGTTAACGTTGCAGCATCAATAATTTTGCGCGCACCTGACTCTGTTGCCGCCATTAAGCCATCTGCCAACACTAAGCGACCTTCTGCGTCGGTATTGACTATTTCAACGGTTACGCCATTTTTATACGTGATGATATCGCCCAACTTATAAGCATGGTCACTTATTAAATTTTCTGCGCAACAAAGAAAAAGTTTACTTCGTTTTTTAAGCCCTTGCATAATTGCAAGTCCAAGCGCACCTGTCACCGTTGCCGCGCCGCCCATATCACATTTCATATCCAACATACCTTCGCTGGACTTAATGCTATAACCGCCGCTGTCAAACGTAATACCCTTGCCTACCAACGCAAAATCAACAACTGCATCAGGATTGCCAGTTGGATTATAGTCCAACTCAAGCAGCACCGGCGGACGGCAACTGCCGCGACCCACTTCATAAACGCCATGCCAGCCGGCTTTAAGTAGTTCTTCTCCGGTTAACATAGTTGTTGTAACATGCTCGGGGGACAATGATTTGATCCATGTCGCGGCTTCGGTAGCTAAGGATACTGGGCTCAGTTCTTCAGGCGTTTCGTTAACTAACTGTCGGGTAAACTGCATCGCAGCAAAACGAGTACTTAGGTCGTTTTCATCTGAATTTTTACACCATGTAATACTACCTTTGAAACCGGCACCGCAATAACTGGTTGCAAATGCCCACTGCTGTTCGGCATCCCACAGACCCGAGAATTCAATATTTGGTATGCCTAGTGACGCTAATTTGCGCGTCGACTGCTGAATTTGACGCAAATGCAAATTGGCATTGGGAAGATGCAATACTGCGCCACCTTCAACAAATGATAATTTGCTACTTGCGCCCCATGCAGCAGAGGCAGGTTCATGACTCAATGAAACGAGGAAATTTGACATTAGAACTCCAACAGGGTTTTATGAATTGTGTTACAGCGTATCTCCGCTTGTTTGTGCGAATATACGTGCGGGCAAATTTGCAAAACGCAATGTTTACATCAACAAATAATAGCAATAAAAAATAACAGCAAAACCGCAGAATAAGTACCATAATGTAGTATGTATAACCCGCCAATAGGAAAAACCTTGCATGGTTAGATTCGAGTCACCTTTGATACCAGCTGTCCTAATAAAGCGTTATAAACGTTTTTTAGCTGATGTTAAATTGCAAAACGGTGACATATTAACGGTGCATTGTCCAAATACAGGTTTGATGACAAATTGTGCGCAACCAGGCTGGACAGTATTGTTGAGCAAGTCGGCTAATAAAAAACGCAAATATGCTCATACGTGGGAAATGGTGATCGATAATCAAGGACATTGGATTGGGATTAATACTAATAACGCGAATAAAATTGTAAAAGGCGCACTTGAGCAGCGCAAAATAATAGAGTTAGCTGAATATAACCAAATTACGCCTGAATACAAAGTAGGTGATAGCAGAATAGATTTTCTATTGCAGGGCGACGGTATGCCCGACTGCTATGTCGAGGTAAAATCGATGACTCTATGCGAAAATTCGCTCGGGCTTTTTCCTGATACCGTTACTCAAAGAGGGACCAAACACGCCGACGAATTAGCTAAATTAGCGAAAGCAGGACATAAAGCAATTTTATTATTTTGTGCGCAACATTCGGGTATAACGCATTTCAACATTGCGAGCCATATTGATGCAAAATATGCTCAAGCCGTGGCAAAAGCCAAAAATGTGGGTGTTGAGATAATTTGCTATGGTTGCAATTTTTCCAATGATTTTATTGAGTTAGCTGATTCAATACCACATTCCGATTAAAAAAAGATTGATTTTTGTGTAAAAATCACCATATTGACGTGCTTAAAGAAAAAAGTGATTTGCAGAATTATTGTATTTACTGCGAAAAAATGCATTAAATAAACAAGAAACGACATTTTTGTATGATGTTATTTGCCAGTTAACATCAGGCAGAGGGATGCAAAATGTCGACGTTTAGGAGAAATGGCAAATGCCAACAGAAAAAGCAATAGGATTACTTGGTTTAGCTGACGTTACGCCATACCAAGAAAAGTCCGACGAAGAATATATGAACGATGCTCAGATGAGTCACTTCAGGTTGATTCTAAGAGCATGGCGCAACCAACTTCGTCTGGAAGTCGATCGTACTGTTCACCATATGAAAGAAGAAGCGGCTAACTTTCCAGATCCCGTTGACAGAGCGGCACAGGAAGAAGAGTTTAGTTTGGAATTGCGAGCGCGAGATCGCGAAAGAAAGTTAATCAAGAAAATCGAAAAAACGTTGAAGCGTATCGAAGAAGACGATTTTGGTTTTTGCGATACTTGTGGCATCGAAATTGGTATTCGCCGGTTAGAAGCACGTCCGACTGCAGACATGTGTTTAGACTGTAAAACGCTGGCTGAAATTAAAGAGAAACAACTACAAGGTTGATCCCGCTGACGTTTCTATCGAATCGGTTAAAACCGTGTTAGCGTATGCTGCACGGTTTTTTATTGCATATTAAACCATGTATTATTTTTTTATGATTAGGTTTTTATAATGCAGCCCTATGTTGGTCGATTTGCTCCCTCCCCTAGCGGACCACTTCACTTTGGTTCTTTAGTGTGCGCGCTAATAAGCTTTTTGCATGCTCGCCAAGCAAAGGGTCGATGGTTAGTAAGAATTGAAGATGTTGATACTACACGAGTCAAAGCAGGTGCCGATCAAATAATATTATCTCAAATCATTGCACATGGAATGCACTGGGACGGTAACATTATTTACCAAACAAAAAGACAAAACGCTTATCAAGACGCAATAGATATATTACATAAAAAACAACTTATTTATGCCTGTTCGTGCACTCGACAAGCGATTAAGTCGAAAGGAAAATATTACACAGGCACATGTCGGGATTTGCATTTGCCGTTTAAAAATAACGCCATTAGAATAATCAACACGCGTCATGACTGTCGCTTCCAGGACCTTAACTTAGGCGAAGTACTGGTTGATCCATTATTCTGTAACGAAGACCTATGCATAAAACGAAAAGATGGTTTATTTGCTTACAACCTCGCCGTAGTCGTTGATGACATTGCACAAAACATCACCCATGTAGTTCGCGGCGCTGATCTTATTGATACCACCTTACAACAGCGACACCTATATCACGTATTAGCTGAAAACTGCCCAAAATACCTGCATTTGCCCGCTATTTGTAGCAAAGATGGTAAAAAGTTAAGTAAACAAAACCATGCGACTGCAATTGAAAACAGACGAGCGTCGAAAAACCTAGTGGATGCATTGACAGTAATTGGTATGTCAAGCCACTCATTGTCAGAAAAAATGACGGTAGAGGAGCTTATTCATTGGGCTTTAGCACATTGGTCGCCTAATTTATTAGCAAAGAGAAGAGAAATTCTGATTTCTGCTACAAATACAGTATAATTCACCCACTTAATCTACGTTGCGATTATACGTTGCAATTATAGATTGAAGTTAAATAGAATCTAAGACGGTTTCAAAACAGTATGAATACGACATACACTACAACAATAACAAAGACGACGTTCAATAACGTGGTTAATAATAGGTCAAGGTGGCATGCCAAGCACCCCAACAACAAAACAATCAGTGATTAATCCGGTGGTTATCTCAAAGGGACAGCACCCGATAACTTTTTCCGATATTAGTGACAACGCGCTTTCAGTGCTTCGACGACTAAACGCGAAAGGATATGAAGCTTATTTAGTAGGCGGCTGTATTCGCGATAAATTGATGGGCAAAACGCCCAAAGATTTCGATATTGCAACGAATGCAACTCCTGAACAGATAAAAGATTGCTTTCGCAACTGCCGATTGATAGGTCGACGCTTTCGTTTAGCGCACATCGTGTTTGGCAGAGATATTATCGAAGTAGCAACATTTCGCGGACACCATGAAGATGTGAATGCAAACGAAGATGATAATAAGGTCCAAGTAAAAGGACGCCGCGGCAACCAAGTCGATGATGTGCTGGCAAAACAAGACCAACAAGGTCAATTGTTGCGTGACAACGTATTTGGCAGTATTGAAGAAGATGCCGAACGTCGTGATTTTACTTTCAATGCAATGTATTTTAGTGCAAAAGATCAAAGCATCATTGACTTTGCCGATGGAATGACATCCATCAAAGAAAAGAAAATAGAACTTATTGGGGACCCAGCAACGCGTTTTCGCGAAGATCCAGTGCGCATGATTCGAGCTATTCGCTTTAGTGCGAAACTAGGTATGTCGATCCCTGCCGAAGTCGGTGACCAAATTAAAGAACTAGCGCATTTGCTTGCCAACATCCCCGCCGCGAGATTGTTTGAAGAAGTACTTAAATTGCTAGTGGGTGGTTGCGGACTTCGCACTTTTCATTTGTTGCACGAATATGGGCTATTTGCACAGTTATTCCCGCAACTTGCTCCGCTACTCATTGATGATACTTGTAGAGAAATGAAACTCGTTGAAAAAGTGCTTAAAAACACCGATGACCGCATTAACAATGAACAACGCGTCACGCCAGCCTTCCTGTATGCGGCGTTTCTTTGGTATCCTGTTGAAGAACGCACCCAGTTAATAATGAATGAGTCTGGGGTTGCATATCACGATGCATTCAATATTGCTGTCGGCGAGGTTTTACATAAGCAAACACAGCGTATCATGATCCCCAAACGCTTTAGTATGCCGGTGCGCGAAATTTGGCAACTGCAGTTGCGCCTACCTAAACGATTTGGACGTCGCTCATATCAAACATTAAGCCACCCAAAATTTAGAGCTGCTTATGATTTTTTGCTGATTAGAGGCGAAATTGAAGGTGGTGATTTGCTTGAGTTAGGAGAATGGTGGACGGAGTTTCAAGAAGTTACGCCCGAGCAACGCAAAGACATGATTACTAATTTGCGAAAGGAATCTGGTGCTCCCAAAAAAAGAAAGTTTAATAAAAAACGGAAAGCTAATTAATCATGTTGTCGGATATTGCTTATATTGGCCTAGGAAGTAATCTTGGCACTCCTGTAAAACAACTTGAAAAAGCATTGGAAGCAATAGGCATGCATAGCCAAATGATCTTGCTTGCTAGTTCGCATTTTTACTCCAGTTCGCCAATGGGACCTCAAGATCAACCTAACTACGTGAATGCTGTTTGTAAAATTAACACATCCCTGCAGCCGCAAGAGTTATTGGCAACACTACAAAACATTGAAAATAAACAAGGTCGCGAACGTCAAGGTGAACGCTGGGGTCCTCGTACATTAGATTTAGATATATTACTTTATAACGATATGTGCTTAAAAACTAAAGACCTCACGCTGCCTCACTATGGCATGCACGAAAGAGAGTTTGTGTTAGTGCCATTATTTGAACTTTCGCCGGATTTAATCATGCAGGATGGGCATCCTGTCGCTACCTGGGTTGCCAAATGTAATTTAGAGGGGCTGTATCGTCTTGATGCAAAAACTTTTGGTATCAAAATAAACGCTAGTACGACGTAATTAATAGAGATAATCAGATGAAAAAAGTGACCACATCAACGCTAATGCAATTAAAGCAAAAAGGCGAAAAAATAGCAGCGCTTACGGCATATGATGCCAGCTTTGCAAAAATGTTTGATGAGCAATTAATCGATGTCATTCTGGTTGGTGACTCACTCGGCATGGTACTGAGGGGTGACGACGACACATTGTCTGTTAGCGTTGATGATATTACCTATCATACTGCTTGTGTGCGTAACGGAGTCAACCGAGCTTTTGTTGTAGCGGATATGCCATTTATGAGTTACGCAACGCCAGAACAGGCTTATAAAAACGCTGCAAAGGTAATGGCAAGTGGCGCGAGTATGGTCAAGGTTGAAGGTGGTGAGTGGCTCGCACAAACAATCACCGGACTGGTCGAACGCGGGATCCCTGTCTGCGGACATTTAGGTTTAACGCCTCAATCGGTGCACGTTTTTGGTGGCTTTAAAGTGCAAGGAAAGGAAAATGAGCAAGCCCAAAAAATCGTAGCCGCTGCGATTAAACTTGAAACTGCGGGTATTCAATTACTGGTTTTAGAATGTATTCCAAGTTCCGTTACTAAACTCATATCCGAAACCTTAAAAATTCCAGTAATAGGGATCGGAGCTGGAGTGAGTGCCGATGGACAAATTTTGGTGATGCATGACATGTTCGGTATCAGCGCTAATTATATGCCTAAATTTAGTAAAAACTACTTAGTCGAAAGCACTGACATGCGCTCAGCCGTAACCGCCTATATAGACGACGTTAAAGCGACACGTTTTCCTGCTCCTGAACATTCTTTCGAGTAAGTTATATGCAAATAGTCCGTGACATACAAACACTAAGAGAAACTCGTCGCGAATGGCAATCAGAGAAACAAGTGATTGCATTTGTGCCGACGATGGGCAACTTACACAACGGGCATTTAAGGCTGGTTAAAGAAGCTAAGAAGTACGCAAGCCGATTGGTCGTCTCGATTTTCGTTAACCCCTTGCAATTTGGGCCAGACGAAGATTTGGATGCCTACCCAAGAACAATAGAACAAGACAAAGCGTCGTTAGCCGAATTGGGTGTTGATGTTTTGTTTATGCCCAAAGTCAGTGACATATACAGCAGGGGTTTAGAACAGCAAACGTTTGTTGAGGTACCAGGTCTGTCTTATATGATTTGCGGTGCCAGTCGTCCAGGACATTTCCGAGGCGTTGCTACCATCGTGTGTAAATTGTTTAATATGGTGCAGCCAAATATGGCCTTTTTTGGAGAAAAAGACTTTCAGCAGTTGCAAGTAATTAAGGCCATGGTGACTGACTTGTCGATGAATTTGACCATACATGGGGTGACCACAGAGCGTGAATTTGATGGCCTAGCGATGAGTTCGAGAAATAATTATTTGGATAAAAAACAGCGTGAAATTGCACCACGTTTGTATAAATTGATCGCAAACATTGCCGAGGAAATAAAAGCGGGTCGCAGAGATTTTTCGATATTGCTTCAGGAAAATAGAGATCGCTTAGCGAGTATTGGCTTCAAGCCTGACTATATTGATATTCGTTCTGCCAGTAGTTTATTGCAACCAAGTCATGAAGACACAGAGCTGGTTATTCTCGGTGCAGGCTTTTTAGGAAAAACGCGAATTATTGATAATATTCAAGTTCAGATTTAATTTGAGGCAGTGCTAACTGCCTCTTGAAACCAAAGTTCGCTTACTTAGCACGCAGAAGCTTAGCCGCTTCTTTTGCAAAATAGGTTAGTATTCCATCCGCCCCGGCCCTTTTAAAAGCCAATAATGACTCCATAATAACCGCGTCTTTATTCAACCAACCATTAGCAAAAGCAGCTTGATGCATGGCATATTCGCCGCTGACTTGATACGCAAAAGTAGGTACACCAAACTCTTCTTTGCAACGTTGAACAATGTCTAAGTATGGCATTCCTGGTTTCACCATCACCATATCAGCCCCCTCATTGATATCAAGTTCAATTTCTCTTAAGGCCTCATCTGAATTTGCCGGATCCATTTGGTAGTTTTTCTTATTACCACCTTTGATATTACTTGCCGAACCCACTGCATCTCTAAATGGACCATAATAACTAGAAGCATATTTAGCCGAGTACGCCATGATACTCGTATTTTTAAAACCTTCTAATTCTAGCGCCTCACGTATTGCCCAAATACGCCCATCCATCATGTCTGAAGGAGCCACAATATCGGCACCGGCTGCCGCATGTGATAACGCTTGTTTTACTAGCACATCAGTCGTTTCATCATTCATCACGTAGCCATTTTCATCAATCAAGCCATCTTGGCCGTGCACAGTGAATGGGTCGAGTGCGACATCGGTGATCACCGATATATCTGGAAACTTTTGTTTTAATGCTTTTACCGCACGCTGAGCTAAGCCTTCTGGATTGAATGCTTCACTTGCGCACAGCGTTTTCTTATCTGCTGGCGTTACCGGGAATAAGGCGAATACGTGGACACCTAAATCAAATACCTCCTGTACTTCGTCAATTAGCTTGTCTATGCTAAATCGAAACACCTCAGGCATTGACTCAATTGACTCAACCTGATTAAAACCCTCTATCACAAACATTGGATAAATAAGATCGTTAACGGTAAGGACTGACTCACTTACTAATCGTCTGATTGAGGATGTATAGCGCAGTCTGCGGGGACGGCTAAGTGGAAATTGTGACATATTATTCCTTTATCAATATTTTAAAACACGCCAGACATAACTTGATTTCGTCCGGCCTCTTTTGCTTTGTATAGTAACTTGTCGGCAAATGCATTTAGCAGTTCAGATTCAGAATCAGACGAAATAACTCGCGTAGCAACGCCAATACTGACGGTAAACTTAATGACCTCGCCTTCGCAATTTAGCCGGCTAGCTTGGGTCATTGCACGAACACTTTCCATCAGCACTGCGGCACCTTTTAAATCTGTATTTGGTAAAATAAGCACAAACTCTTCGCCACCATAACGACAAATTGTATCAGAAGGACGCTTAATACATTCCCTAAGAATACCAGTAAAATGCTTTAATGCCTCATCACCGCATTGATGACCATAGGTATCATTCACAGATTTAAAATCGTCAATATCTAACATCGCTATGGCAAGTGGGGTCTTTTCTCGGCGGCTTCTGCGAGCTTCAGCTAACACTTTTTTGTCATATAGTCTTCTGTTGGCAAGGCCGGTTAGGGCGTCGATAGCGGTTTTGCGTTCTAGCTCATGATTTGCTTCATTAAGCTCTCTAATCGCAATTTCTAGCTCATAAGTTCTCTCGCCCACTGCATATTCAAGACGCTCTTTTGTTTCTATCTGCAGGCGCATTAGTTCTTTCTTTGCTTGCATCGCTTTATGTTTATTTTCTCTGGCTTTTATATGTGCTTGTTTGACAGCGATGCGTTGCGCGTTAAATCGCATTGCTAGTCCCAGAGCCATTAAAAGGGCTTGTATGCTAGCTCCCACCATCATTAAGTAACCGGGGTCGAGTTTTAAACTTATCCAACCGAAGCTGTCTGCCAATGCAAATAAACCACTGAAAGACAATGAAAACCAAGCAGCTGTCAAATATTTAGCAATTGAGTTTCCTTTGAACGCGATATAAATAGTCGACGAAAATATAATAAACATGACCATTAAGGCCATCGGCGCTAAGATTGAAACCATGACGCTAAAAGGCAGAATAAACATACAAAAAATATAGCCAACGATCACAATATGAATGGCTTTATAAATACGGTAAAGACGGTGAAAATTAGTTTTTATATCGAGTAACTTAGCTGTAAAATGACTCAAAAAAAACATCATTGAAGAAGCAAAGAACAGGGTTGAATACTGTTGAAAAAGAGTACTTTCAGGCCACAAGAACCGGTAAGCGATTCCTTGGCTGCTTGCTAAGGTAACGGCTAAACAAATCACATAACCTGCAAATAACAAGGTGCTTATATTTCGGGATGTCACAAACAAGAATAAATTAATCAGCGCCATGGCAGCCATAAAACCATAGAAAATACCAATAAAGACTCTATGCGAGGCTATAAATTGAATATATTCCTCTTGCGCCCACAGTTTTATAGGAACCTTAATCAGCCCTTGAGTTTCAACACGCAGGTAAAGTGACAGAGTCGAGGCGCTATCGGGCATAGCAAAAATGAATTGATCGTGGGCTATTTCTCGTTGCATGAAAGCAAAATCGTCCCCGCTTTTAAATTCACTTACGATTACGGGTTGTTCATGAGTTTGGTCAACAAACCAAACATCTACAAAATCCAAATTTGCGAAGGAGACTTCGATTAAACGCTGGTCTTTAGCGGTATTGCTTGGTATTTGGGCCACAAACCAATGTGGTTTTGGCGATATCCCAAAGTTACTATGCTCGATGGATTGCCATTCAGAATCAGCTAAGTGCATGATTTTGTGAATATCATCATTGTCAGTTGATGCTATATGTAATTTAGTTTTTTTATTTATCAGCGGTTTTTCACTCTGCCCTGACGAATTGGAAACCAAACTAAAGAGGACAATTCCAAGTAATATAATAAGCATGGCAACCCAAAAACCACTGCGATTTAACGCTGTTGCACCGTTTAGGCTGGCTTCATTAATTGCGTTGCTGCCTTTATTGTTCATTCGAAGCTACCCGACTTAATACAATTTCGACCTGCTTCCTTGGCTTGGTACAAGAGTTTGTCAGCAAATGCCAACATCTTGTCGAACTCATTATCTGCGCCAATCACAATCGATGTTACCCCGGCACTAACCGTAAATTTAATACGCTGTCCTTGGGTTTCGACGACTAAACTCTGTACTGCTAGCCTGAATTTCTCAAGCACCTTTTTTGCACCATCAATGGTGGTATCAGGAAGTAAAATAACGAACTCTTCTCCACCGTAGCGCGACAATGAATCACCGGGACGCTTTATGATTTTCTTAAGCGTATTTGCGAAGGCTATCAGGCAATCATCTCCGCATTGATGCCCGTAACTGTCGTTGACGTTTTTGAAATTATCAATATCGAGTAAGGCGACCGCAAGTGGTTGCTTTTCTCGTCTGCTTCTGGCTCCTTCAGCCACCATATGTTTTTCAAAAAACCGCCTGTTAGTTAAGCCTGTCAGCGTATCGGTTTCACTCATCCCTTGTAATTCATCATGTACTTTGGACAAGCCAGCTAAGGCCTCTTCAAATTCTTGGGTACGCGACATGACTTGTTCTTCAAGACTAATTTGCGCTTGTTTTTGTAATGCGAGCACGTCGTCTTGTGCCTGCATGGCATGTAATTCGTTCCCTGCAGCTTCACTGTGGGCTTTTCTTGCGTCGCGACGCTGCGTAGTATAGCTAGCCGCGACAGCAAGGGCCAGCAGCAGCGTTTCAGTGGTGGCACCAACCATTAATAAATAACTGGAATCGATAGGTAAATCGATCCAATGAAAATTATCAGCAGAAGCGGTGAGCCCCGAAAAAAGCAGGACAAGCCAAGCGGTACTGAAAAATTTGGCAATATCACTGCCTTTCAACGCTAAACTTAAGCTGACAAGCAATATCACAGGAATAGAAAACAGCAGCAACAGTAGTAATAGCTTAATCATGATCGCATATGAAATAAAAAGCGAGCAAACAGTACCGAGGGCATAGATAGTGAATAAACCCTTAAATACCAAGTGGTATTTTGGGCTTTGCGTTTTCAACTCTAAAATTTGTGATGAAAATACGAGGACAAAGCTCATCATCATAAAAGCAAAAATCGCCGCGGCTCGTTCTTCAAACCAAGGATTTTGTGGCCAAATAAAGCGGTAACCAAGGCCATGAATTGCGCCAATCAGTAAGCCTAAGAAGAAAACATAACCAGCGTACGTAATAAACGTGACATTGCGAGTTGCTACAAACAAAAATAGATTAATAAGCCCCATGGCCAGCATATAGCCAAAGAATAATCCCATAAAAAGACGATGTGATGCGGTGTAAACAATATAGTCTTGCTTGTACCAAAGCTTTAGAGGTGCTTTTATCGGACCATCAGATTGCAACCTTAGCAACAACTGAATACCTTCTGGTGCGTCTGGTAATGGGATTAAAAACTTATCATGAATAATAGGCCGCTTTGAGAACTGCAGGCTATCCCCTAGATTGTGATACTCAACAATACGGTAATCACTGTCACTGTCGGGACTATGATCGCTATTGTCTTTTTTATGGCGAAACCAAATTTGAATGCTATCTATCATTGCATAGTCAACTTCCAAAACTTGGCTGTTTTGTGCATGTGGAAAGTCAACCTTCAGCCATTGTGAAGCATTCGTTAATCCAAAGTTCTGTTTGTTATTTTTAACCCAGACGCCACTTTCAATCTGATCGATAGTACCAATTGTTTGTTCATTTAAAACATCTGCAAAATGATAAATTGGTTGCTTCACAGCGTGCTTTTCGATGTCTTGCCCTAAGGACGTGACCATATAGAGCATGAGCGCAGTGAATCCGGCTACTAAAGCAGCCAGCCAATAGGAATTGTAGGATAGCTCTCGCTCTGCGTTGCTCATTAAATAACGGCTAGACCAAATGCTTTATATGTATTTTCAAGCGATACCTCTGAAAGTAGCTCGACATCTATGCCTTTTAAATCAGCAACCTTATTAGCGACATGCGGTAAAAAACAAGGTTCATTATTTTTTGCTCTCGGTTTCACGTTTTTTGGGAACAAATAAGGAGCATCTGTTTCAAGTAATAACCTGTCCAGTGGCAAATACTTTACTGCTTCCTGCAAATCAATGCCTCTGTTGTCATCACAAACCCAGCCAGTGATACCAATGTAGCAACCAAGCTCCAAATAGGCTTCCATTTGCCTAGTTGACCCTGTAAAACAATGTACAATTGCGTTTGGAATATTGGGTAAATATTCTTTCAATAAGCGAATTTGCGATTCAAAAGCATCACGCTCATGCAAATAAATCGTTTTGTTGCACTGGACAGCACAAACTAACTGAGCTTCAAAGGCGCTCAACTGATTTTCTTGTGTTGAAAAGTTTCGATTGAAATCCAATCCGCATTCACCAATCGCAACCATGTTGTTATCGGACGCAAGTTGATTTAATTGAATTACGACGTCAGCAGAAAAGCCATCCGCATGATGAGGATGAACTCCTGCTGTATAGACCAATTGTTGAAAGCCGACACGGTTATTATGATTTTGCACAAATGCTTGAGCAGCAATCGTTTCCTCAAGGTTTGAACTGATGACGCAAAGCTGATTAACTGACTGTTCAGCAGCTCTTGCAATGACGTCGGCTGCACAAAAGCGTCGATCTAGTAAATTGACGCCAATGTCAAACCAATACATTACTTCACTCTCTTCACTCTAACGCTGCGCCTGCCGTCAAACTTAGATAAGTAAAATGCGCTAACAAAAGTAATCATGATTAAGATTTAGTCTCATTTTCTTGATTATCGTCTTTTTGACTTGCATCTTGGGTGTACCAACTGCCTACAACGACGCCCACCTCAAACAAAAACCACATTGGAATAGCCAGCAATATTTGTGAAATAACATCTGGTGGGGTTAATAACATACCAACCACAAATGCGGCGACAATGACATGAGACCGTTTTTTACGTAATTGCTCTGGCGTTGTCATTCCGGTCCAACACATTAGAATAATCGCAACCGGAATTTCGAAAGCAACGCCAAATGCGAAAAATATTTTTAATACAAAGCCAAGATATTCAGAAATATCAGGGCTAATAAGCACATCATCCGGTGCTACCGCGCTGAAAAAACTAAACGCGAGTGGAAACACAACATAATAAGCAAAGGCAATTCCACTGTAAAATAATAAGGTGCTGGACAGCAATAGAGGTGCAACTAATTTTTTTTCATTGCGATACAAGCCTGGTGCGATGAAGCCCCAGATTTGATACAAAACATAAGGAATAGCAATAAAGAAGGACAGCACCATAGTTAATTTAAACGGTGCAAAAAATGGCGATGCAACACCCGTTGCAATCATTGATGCCCCTTCAGGAATGGTGGCGACCAATGGAGCAGCTAAAATACCGTACAAATCTTGAGCCCAGTAGGCTAACAGCATAAAAATAACTAACACCGAGGAGAGTGCTTTTAATACGCGAGTTCGCAACTCAACGAGGTGACTTATAAGACTACTTTGGCTCGTCATCTTTCTTTTTCTTGTAGGGTTCTTGAACAGATAGTGCGGCTTGTTTCAATTCTTCCACACTCTGGGCAACTTCAGGACTGACTTTATCAAGTCCCATTGTTTCTGCTTTTTTAAGGTTTTCGTGTAGTTCATGAATACGCAACTGCTCTTCAATCTCGGTTTTAAAACCTGAAGCCATGTTTTTCACACTACGCATTGTTTTCACGGTTGAGCGAATTGCGCCTGGCAAACGCTCAGGACCGAGAATAAGCAAGGCTACTATGCCAACAATGAAGAGTTCCCAAAAGCTAATATCGAACATGATCTACTCTTTAGTAGTGGTCTTAGTTTCGCTTGGTTTTACCGTTTTGTCGTTATCGCTTTTGAGTTCAACGGATTCAAAATCTGCATCTGACTTATCAGCCTCTTTTTTATCGGTATCGGTATCGTCATCACTCAGCGCTTTCTTAAAACCTTTCAGCGCTGAGCCTAAATCACCACCGACATTGCGTAATTTCTTGGTGCCAAATAGTAAAACAACTATTAGCAGTATGACAATAATACTCCAAACACTAGGACCCATTAGTAAATCTCCATTGTTAAAATTTTGTTGTTTTGCTACCTTCTATAAATCAAAGATGCATCAATATGAGCATTTAAAACTAGAATGCAAAACGGGCTACTTAAATGCATTATACGTTGCTTTTAACAAATATCACGGGCTTTCATTAACTTGTTTTTATACTTACGTTTTATAGCAAGAATTTGCACACATTTGTTTACTATTTTATGCGTGGTTAAATGACGTGATTGATTCTTCAATAGCACTCAAAAATCAGCGTTACCGTGGGGTAAAGCTTTTTTTGTACCTACTTATTTTTAGCCTCCTCAATGCTAATTTTTCGTTTGCTATCGAAGCAAAAAAAGCAGAAATACTTTCCACCGTTACGTTTATACAAGAACAAACGGAAGTTGAAGTACCAAGTACAATAACAAATACCGACGGCTTTGCCGCAGAAAAACCTGAGTTAAAGACCGCAGAGTTCAATTATTGCGATGGTCAACCTTGGCTTGACGACTGGTATTGTCACTTCAACTATGGCATCGAAAACTCAATAATAGAAGTCAACAGATGGTTTGTAACTGACTACGCACTAAAATCTAAGCAAGCTCAGGCATCGGGTAAGTTACGTTTTGGATGGGAGCCTCGTAGCGGCGATTTAAACCAATTTGATTTTCGTTTTAAAATCCGCGTAAAACTCCCAGCATTGCAAGACAGGTTAGAATTATTACTCTCAGATGATGAAGAAGATTCAAATCAACAGGCTGTCAAGGCAGCTCGTAGTCAACAATTGGGTAGGGATGACCAAGCTACAGTTGCCCTCCAATTTAAAAATAAACCAGACTCTAGAGTTGCTTATCGTCTCGGCCTAGGCCGTGGTTCTCAAATTTACACTCGAGCAAGATACAGTGACAAATTGGACGTAAATGAACGTAACAGAATTACCTATTCTGCTGAGGCAAATTACTACACCGAAGACCAATTGGGGCTTGAAACTAGACTATCTTTAATCCATACATTATCGAAAAATACCGCGATTGAACTCGACAATACATTTCGCTACCGCGATAAGACAGAAGACATCTTCTGGCGGCACGAGATCCAATATTTATTTTTACAGGATGGCAAAACCAGTTATTTATTTAGTGCTATGGTTGATGGTTCCAATAAGCCGTCATATCGTCGGGAACAAGCGCTTGTGAGCATGAGGTACAAAAGAAATGTATTACGAAGTTGGCTATATTTAGAAGTCGAACCATATGTGATTTGGTTGCGCGAAGAAAATTTCAGGACATCTTTTGGGGTAGCTATTAGAGCAGAAGTACATTTTCCTAATTACTAAATGGTGCGAGGGTCTGTTGCTTGTACTTTTTTATTCTGACTGGCTGATTGATAAAAAAACCAAACTTGATAATGCAGAACGGTCGTGTATTACACGGAAGGACACCCAATCAAGCGGGCAAAACAAGCTGATTCTATCAAGGTTAACAAGTTTATTTGTTCCCAGTTGAGTTCAGGCTTGTTTAGCTATTTTATTCAATTACATACTAAAGCTTGCGCCGCAACCACATGTGGTCGATGCATTTGGATTGTTCACGAAAAATCTTGAACCTTCCAAACCTTCAGTGTAATCAACGATACCGCCAACAAGATATTGCAGACTCATTGGATCAATAACCAAGGTCACAGTTTCTTTTTCAATTGTCATATCGCCTTCGTTTATTTTTTCGTCAAACGTAAAGCCATACTGAAAACCTGAACAACCGCCACCGGTCACATACACGCGGAGCTTTAATTTAGGATTCTCTTCCTCAACAATTAACGTTTTCACTTTTTTTGCCGCAGCTTCAGAAAACTTAATTGGCAATGCCATTTCTTCGGACATAATATTCCCCCTAGTAAAAACGTTTGTGTCTCATAAATAATCTAAACGGATTATCCAATACCTGAGTAATTTAATCAAGTATTCAATCAGATTCACAGCAATTCTCAGTGATTCAACATTACCGCGCTAAAACAACATTTCTCAGTCATTTTTAGGTTTTTCACTATTCTCGTGTACTTTACTCACCATTTAATGGCTATAGCAGGCACAGGTTAACGTACT
>Ga0307933_1000536_pt1 | contig 34984 bp, 29 predicted proteins | sample OrgLakmetageno88_FD_201811 | JGI IMG/M metagenome (GOLD analysis project Ga0307933, IMG submission 201811) | Saline water microbial communities from Organic Lake, Antarctica - #88 | ecosystem: Environmental > Aquatic > Non-marine Saline and Alkaline > Saline | place: Antarctica: Organic Lake... | reverse complement strand
ACTGCGCTCACCCGAGCCCGGAGATGGCGTAGCAATTTCAACTGAGCCTGAGCTTTCGTGCTTTTCGTGAGTTTCGTGGTAAAAAAATCCGATCCAATGCAGAGAAAAGCGCTCGCCCATTCGACAGGCTCATGATTTACAACCAGTCGGCAGTCTTCGGCCAGATTCGAGGCTATATCCATTCGGCATAGACAACCCATTTCACGCGCTCGATCTTCGACAACACTCACTACTCCAAAACCCTCAGGCTGGGTGTCTAGCCTCTACGATATACCCCTCAAAGGATCAAATAATGTCTCTGCTATTAACAGTCATAGTATCAACACTGCTCGCTGGTCTGGCTATGCCGTTAGGTGCAGTAATTGCCTGTTTTGAAAAAGTTGGGAGTGAGTGGCTTGAACAAGAATTCAGGCATAGTGTAATGGCTTTTGGGGGCGGCGCTCTATTGTCAGCAATTGCTTTGGTTTTGGTGCCTGAGGGTATAGCAAATCTTAATCCATTACCTGCTTGCATTTGGCTTATGGCGGGTGGGTTTAGTTTTATGGCTCTTGATTTTTATCTTAAAAAAATAAACACTCCCGCCAGTCAACTTGCAGCAATGCTCGCTGATTTTATTCCAGAATCACTCGCACTAGGAGCAGCCTTCGGAACGGGAAATAGCAATGCGTTTTTACTTGCAGCTTTAATCGCGTTGCAAAATGCGCCCGAAGGGTTTAATGCCTATCGTGAATTAAATGCATCTTCAACTTATAGGCCCAAAAAAATTATAATCATGTTTTCTTTAATGGCAGGTCTGGGTCCTATAGCAGCTACTTCTGGATATTTGTGGCTATCAGAGTCACCAAAAATTATTGCCGCTGTCATGCTTTTCGCCTCTGGTGGTATTCTCTATTCAATATTCCAAGATTTGGCACCTCAGGTAAAACTAGAAAAGCATTGGGCACCGCCAATGGGAGCTGTATTTGGGTTTGTCCTTGGTATGTTGGGTTTTATGTTAACGACATCATGATAATTAGTGGGTATAACAAGCAAGTGAAGTAGATTTAGGAAAACATAAAAGCACCAGCCCCAATCCACGTTTACTGAAAACAATTGACAGGATGCCGATGAGGCACACGTTCTCGTATGTGAAATTTGACTGGGACTCAGAAAAGAACAAGTGGCTTAAAGCAGAGCGAAATATCTCATTTGAAGAAATCGCCCTACTACTGAGCAACGGAATCCTCTGGAAGCAGGCCAAACATCCAAACCAAGAAGACTATCCTCATCAGAAAGTTTTTTTAATCCCGATCGAGAATTACATCTACTTCGTGCCCTTCGTCATCGACGGCGACACGATATTTTTAAAAACGGCATTTCCCCACAGAAAAGCCACTAAAGACTACCTAAAAGAGAAAGGCATCCGTGATGAATAAAGAAGAAAAACAACTTTCAGAAGCTTATGATCGTGGTGACTTAAAGCTAGAGACACCTGCTAGCGAGTTACTTGATCTGCTCGCGACTGCCGGAGAGAATACATTCAAAAAAGATAAGCGAATTAACATTCGGTTAAGCTCGCATGACCTCGTGGGCATCCAACGCAAGGCGGTGCAAAAAGGCATTTCCTACCAAGCGCTGATCTCAGGATTAATTCACCAGTATGTCGAAGGCGACATTCAGGAAAAGCCAAGAGTGAACCAGACGAGCTAGCCAATGCGAGGAGCCCAAAGATCTTTTTAACACCCTCACGGAACTTTTGCCTCCAAACTCTGACATAGAAATTAGATTCACATCACTACATCCTTGTGATTCTCTATTTCTTGGATTTACTTCCACAACCTCCATCAATTAAATCAAATCAAATCATTATGAAAACACTTATACTCGCTTCCTTTCTGACTCTTTGTGCTTCAATCGCCTACGCTGGTTCCAGCTGTGGGGGAGGTGGCTGTGATAAAGACGAAAAAGGCGGCAAATCCGGATTGACCGAAACCACTTCTCTCATCGCGGGCACAAGCTGCGGTGATAAATGTGGCGACAAGAAGACAGAAAAAGCGCCTAAGACAGGTCTGACTGAGTCCACTGATCTCTTCGCTGGTGCTGGCTGTGGCACAGGCTGCGGTGATAAGAAGAAGGACAAAAAGCCAGTCGTCGCAGCACCTGCGACGTTCTCTGCTTAGTCTTTAAATATCAAGTTTTGACAGGCCCGATAGATTTTTCTATCGGGCTTTTTTGTGGCCTCGCATCTTGACCACAGCTAGCGGGCACATAGCGCACCTTTTCACTCAATCGTGCCATCGGTTGATCGGCTATCGCGGACAGTTGGCTACGAGCTTGAATAAAGTTGAACGTTCAGCGTTCGCTGTTCAAAGTTTGGATCATGAGTCAAACCAACCACCGCCTCGCCGAACTCGGCATCGAACTGCCATCTGCGCCCGCGCCTGCGGGTAACTACGTCGCCGCCATGCAGGTGGGCCAGCTGCTTTACATTTCTGGAGCGATCTGCCTCGTCAACGGCGAGATGACCCACACTGGCAAAATCGGTGAGACCCGCGACATCGCTTACGGCCAAGCCGCCGCCCGCGTGTGCGCGCTGAATCTGCTAGCTGTGGCGAAAGGCCACCTCGGCGACCTCGATCAGGTAGCGCGCGTGGTGCAGCTCAACGGCTTCGTCAACGGCGTGCCCGGCTTTGCCGACAGCCCTGCGGTGATCAACGGCGCATCTGATCTGTTGGTAGAAATCCTAGGCGAGCGTGGCCGCCACACTCGCGCAGCAGTCGCCGTCACTGGTTTGCCGAAGGACACCACCGTCGAGATTCAGGCCATCTTCGAAGTCTTGTAGAATCAGGCTGGAGTCCCGCCTAGAGGCGGGACTCCAACCCATCCACTACGCGGAGAACGGGAATGTGACTGGCCCGTCGTAGCCCTCTTGCGCATCTTCGACGACCACATTCGACCGAATACCACCGCGGCCGCGCCAGATGGTTTCGAGGCGTGCCCAGCGTGGCTTCGTCACGGCATACAAATCTTCAAAAATTTGATTGGTCGCCGCTTCGAAGAAGATGCCCTTATTACGATAACTGTGCAGGTAGATCTTCATCGCCTTTAGCTCGATGCAGATCTCGTCCGGCGCGTAGCTGAAGACGACTGTGGCGTAGTCCGGGTGCCCCGTCATCGGGCAGGTGGAAGTAAACTCCTCCTGTATGTGCTGGATGGTGTAGTTGCGCTCCGGATTGGGATTGGGAAATGTTTCAATGTCCATCCAAGGCACTGTGCGCAGGTTTTTGTAAAATTCAACCAAAGCTTGCAGCGAACCACCCTCTCAGCAATTTTCCCAGCTATGAGCCAGTCCCCAAAAGTCCAAGGTCAACTCACCCTCGTCGCCACGCCCATCGGAAACCTTGGCGATATGACTGCGCGTGCAATCGAGGTGCTCCAGTCGGTCGATAAGATCGCTTGCGAGGATACCCGCGTCACCGGGAAACTGCTCAGTAAGCTCGGCATCGAAAAAACGGCGCAGCTGCTCTCCTACCGGGAGGAAAACGAAAAGCTGATGGCATTCGAGCTGGCCGATCAGATCGAGGCGGGCGCGCAAATCGCCCTCATCTCTGACGCTGGGATGCCTGCCATCAGCGATCCTGGCTTTCGCCTCGTGCGCGAGTGTCGCAAGCGCGGTCTCTCGGTGACGGCCGCTCCCGGCGTGACTGCGGCCACCACGGCGCTCGCTCTTTCAGGGCTACCGAGCGATGGCTTTCTCTACGTCGGCTTTCTGCCGCCGAAGAGCGCGGCGCGCAAACGCTTTTTCGAGAGCCAGCGTGATTTTGAATACACAATCATCGTGTACGAATCCTGCCACCGTATCGGTAAATTCTTAAACGACCTCGTGGAAACACTCGGCGAGCAGCGCTGCATCAGCGTCTGCCGCGAGCTCACTAAGCTACACGAAACCATCCACACAGGAGCCGCCGCAGAGGTGCGCGAGCGCGTCGCCAAAAGCAGCCAAAAAGGGGAGTTCGTCGTCTGCATCGCGAAAGACGGCTTCGAGCTTTAAGCGGTGGCGATCTGCGCGAAGGCTCGGCTGGCGTCGGCAAGGAAGTTGCCTCAAAATGACCAAATCGTTACCGATTCGGCTACAAATTTAGTAAATGTAGCCGAAAGCGTGAGCTTTTGGTTCGTTTGGTTAGTTTGGCTAGCTCAGCCGCGGCAACTTAGTCTTAGGATCGATTGAGATGCTGCCTTCACCTGTCAGCAAACGGGCGAGTGCTTGACCGCAGAAATCACTGCGCCAGCCGCGCAACATGCGGTGGCGGCTATCGTCTAAAGCATCGATCTCTAAAACAAAAGCTGTGATTTCGGCGCGATTCCCGATCAGGGCGGGGTCGATTTGATCGGCTAGGCAGATGCCTTTAATCGAAGCCAGCGAGAGATCGACGCGCGCTTCGTAACCATCGTCGGGCGAGGGGCCGTTGTGCTTGTTGTTGGGTAGCTCGGGCAACTCTTCGCTGCGGCCACGCTCAATGGCCTCCCAGATGTCTTGCCGGTTACGGTCGGCAGAGCGCTCGCTCAAGCCTTTCATCTGGCGAATATCTTCGGGACCTTTGGGCGGGCGCTTGACCAGCGAGACCAAGGCATCGTCGGAGAGCACGAAGCCGCGCGGTAAATTACGCCGACGCGCTTTGAGCTCGCGCCAAGCACCGAGCGAGCGCAGGACGTTGCGCTGTTGATTCGTCAGCGAGCCACTGCCGCGCACGCGCGGCATTTCGTAGTCGGGGTCGTTCTCGCCGTAGTGTCTTTCGGCTTCGTAGATTTTCATCTCGTCCTCGATCCACTCCTTGCGCCCGAGCGTTTCCGCTTTACCCATGATTTTTAGCATCAAATCGACTGAGTGGCGCACGTCGTCCTCCGCGTATTTGAGCTGCGCATCGGTCAGCGGGCGCGCTATCCAGTCGGAGCGGGTCTCCGTCTTGTCTAGGCGTACCTTGAGCAATGTCTTGAGCAATTCACTCAGCGATATGGTCGAGGACATCCCGACGAAGCCAGAACTGCGCTGGGTATCGAAAATGTTTTTGGGTAATCCCCCGCAAGCGCGGTAGAGGATGTTGAGATCCTGTTGCGCATCGTGCAGGATTTTAACCGTATCGGGGTCGGACATCAACTCCGCCAACGGCGACCAATCCTCAATGGCGGGCGCATCGATCAGCTCGCAGTGGCCATCGGGGTAGCCGATCTGGATCAAGCCCAGAGTCGCATAATAAGTGCGATCCCAGACAAATTCGGTGTCGACGCCCACGGCGCCGGCTGTTCGGGCGCGGCGCACCACATCGGCAAGTGCTTCGGTTGTGCTAATCATAAAACTGGGGAGGATCGCTGATTCCGAGGCCGAAGGAAAGGAGAATTTTTACGCTGGCGAAACGTGGAAGCGACACTCCTGTCGCTTTACTGGTGTCGATTAACAAGGAGGAGCCTGAAACTGTCGAAAACCTCGCTCTTTAAATGCAGCACCACGGCGATCCATAATACCGGAAAGCGACAAGAGTGTCGCTTTACTGGTGTCGATTAACAAGGGGGCGCCTGAAACTGTCGAAAACCTCGCTCTTTAAATGCAGCACCACGGCGATCCACAATACCGGAAAGCGACAAGAGTGTCGCTTCTACTCTAGCTCACTCGCGCAGCGTTCCCGCGGCCTGCTCATCCAAGAACGATTGATACGCCATCGCCACGCCGGGCTCGATCTCGATCTTGGGTGCCCAGCCGGTTGCTTTGATCTTAGAAATGTCGGTCAGCTTGCGCGGTGTGCCGTCGGGCTTGCTGGTATCGAAGCTGAGCTCGCCTTGGAAGCCGACGGTTTTCATAACGAGCCGCGCTAGGTCGCCGATCGAAATATCTTCACCGCAGCCGAGATTGACCCACTCGGGCGGGTTTTCCAATTGCAGTAGGTGCACAATGCCCGCAGCCGCGTCGTCGGCGTGCAGAAACTCGCGCAGCGGCGTGCCGGTGCCCCAGATGGCGACTTCGGGTGCGTCGTTTTGCTTCGCCTCGTGAAAGCGGCGGATCAACGCGGGCAGCACGTGCGAGTTTTGCGGGTGATAGTTATCGCCTGGCCCGTAGAGATTGGTCGGCATGGCGGAGTGGTAGCAGACCCCGTATTGGCGGCGATAATACTCGCACATTTTTAGCCCAGCGATTTTTGCGATGGCGTAGGCCTCGTTGGTCGGCTCCAGGGGCGACGTGAGCAGCGACTCTTCGCGGATCGGTTGCTGCGCCAGCTTGGGGTAGATGCAGGTGCTGCCGAGAAAGAGTAGCCGTTTGACGCCGGCCTGATAGGCGGCGTGAATAGTGTTTTGCGCGATGGCCAAGTTCTCATACATGAACTCGGCTGGGTAGGTATTATTAGCATAGATGCCGCCCACCCTCGCCGCCGCTATCACGGCCACATCGGGGCGCTCCGCTTGGAAGAAGGCGTTGACTACCGACTGATCCATCAAATCCAGCTGGCTGCGAGTGCGCGTAAGAATAGAGCTGTAGCCTTGCGCGGTGAGCGCGCGCACCACGGCGCCGCCCACCATGCCGCGGTGTCCAGCGATGTAGATTTTGGAATCTTTTTTCATATATCAAATCAAGGTAGCCGAAATCGTGAGATTTTGGAAGTTGGTAGCCGAAATCGTGAGATTTTGGAAGTTGGTAGCCGAAATCGTGAGATTTTGGAAGTTGGTAGCCGAAATCGTGAGATTTTGGAAGTTGGTAGCCGAAATCTACGAACCAAAAGAATCAGCCATTGGTCGCTTGCTTGTAGGCGAGCTCTTGTTTGGCGAGCACTAGATCGGCATCGACCATGATTTTGACTAAGCCTTTGAACTTCACCTTAGGCTCCCAGCCGAGTTGCTTCTTGGCCTTGGCAGGATCGCCGATCAAGAGGTCGACTTCCGTCGGGCGCTCATAGCGCTTGTCGTAGTCGACGTATTTCTCCCAATCCAGATCGAGCAAGTTAAAGGTTTCGATTACGAATTCTTTGACTGAGTTCGTCTCGTTAGTCGCCATCACGTAGTCGTCGCCCTCGTCTTGCTGGAGCATCAGCCACATCGCTTCGACGTATTCCTTAGCGTAGCCCCAATCGCGCTGCGCATCGAGATTGCCGAGGTAGAGCTTATCTTGCAGGCCGAGTTTAATACGAGTGGCGGCGCGGGTGATCTTACGCGTGACGAAGGTTTCCCCACGGCGCGGAGATTCATGGTTGAACAAAATACCGTTGGTCGCGTGGATACCATACGATTCGCGGTAGTTCACTGTGAGCCAGTAAGCATACACTTTGGCACAACCGTAGGGCGAGCGCGGGTAGAAGGGAGTCTTCTCTGTCTGCGGCACGTGTTGCACCAGGCCAAACATCTCGGAAGAGGAGGCTTGATAGAAACGGCACTTGCCATCGAGCCCGACTTCGCGGATCGCCTCCAACAAGCGCAGCGTGCCGAGACCCGTGATGTCGCCCGTGTATTCTGGCACATCGAAAGACACGCGCACGTGGCTCTGCGCGCCGAGGTGGTAGATCTCGTCGGGCTGAATTTGGTAGAGCAGCTTCATCAACATCACGCCGTCGGCCAAGTCGCCGTAGTGGAGAAACAGCTTGGTGCCGTTGATGTGCGGATCGGTGTAGAGGTGGTCGATGCGCTGCGTATTAAACGTCGAGCAACGGCGGATGATGCCATGCACCTCGTAGCCTTTTGCGATGAGAAGTTCTGCAAGATACGATCCATCTTGCCCGGTGATACCTGTAATCAATGCTTTTTTCATAATTGAGACAGACTATAGCGATTAAAAATTGCCCTGTCTTTTCGTATTTACGTATTATTATTTGTATATATGCGTATTATGAAGTGAAACCAAGTGAAAAAACTGTAGCGATCGCCTTTGATTTGAATTTCCGCCATGCGGCGGAGATTTTCAGCGGCGTGTCTGACTACGTCGCTGAAGCGCGGCTCGATTGGCAATTAATGCCGCTCAACTTCGGCTTCGAGGCGCGCTTAATGGAGTTGGCACGCTCGGGGCAACTTGCGGGCGCGCTCGGCACCTTTGTGAGCGATGGCTGGGTCGAGGGGCTGCTCGAAACCGGCGTGCCGGCGATCAATATGTTTAACTTCTCCAAGATCGAGTGCGTGCCCAATGTTGGGCCCGACGACTTTGCGACAGGCGAGGCCGCCGCGCAGCACTTGCACACGCAAGGCGCGCAGCGATTCGCCTTCTTCGGTGCCGACGGTGTCTATTATACGCGCCTACGCGAAGCCGGTTTTAGAGCGGGGCTTATGCAGCATGAAGACGCTGCTAGCGCGGCATCGCTACAAATACAAAGAAGTAGCGCTGCGATGCCAATCGCGTCGAAGGGCATTCAGATCCTTCGCCCGGGCCCTGGTTTATCCGCGCAGCTCGACGCCTTGCAAGGAGCCGCGGAACTGATCGGTATTTTTTGCTCTAACGATCTCTGCGCCCGCGAGCTGATCACGCTGGCTCGCCAAAAAGGCATCCACTGTGGCAAAGACATCTTAGTCGTGGGTGTGGATAACGACCCCTCCGAATCTATCTTCGCTGGTATCGGCATCAGTAGCTTCAAGCAGCCGATTCGCGAGACTGGCTATCTCGCCGCTAAGGCGCTGCGCGAGACACTCGCCTACGGGCACATCCAGTCCGACTTGCAACTCCAGACACGCGCGCAGCTGATCCCGCGCGAGTCCTCGCTCGCCTCTAACCGCGCGCGCATCGGCCAGCAAGCGGCTAACTGGCTCAAGGAAAACCTGGCCGATCCCGAGCTCGACGTATCCGCCCTCGCCCGCCGCGTCGGCGTCTCCCGCCGCTCGCTGGAACTCGCCACCAAGGAGCAATTCGGCCAATCGCCCTATACACTTTTAGCGCAGGCAAGACTCACCCATGCGCAACACCTACTGCGCACCACACGCCTGCCAATTATGGAAGTCGGCAAGCGCAGCGGCTATCCCGAGCAGCACCATTTCTCCGCGTGGTTTAAAAAACAGTCTGGCCTCGCACCGAAGGTGTATCGACTGCTTAAAACATCACCAACTCATCTGGCTTCCGTATCTGCGTCCTAAACCAGGTGCCTTGCTTCTTCACCAAATGCAGCGTGTTCTGGACGATGGCGGGCAGCAATTCCTCCCGCTTGAGCGCGCCCTCAAGGAAAGCAATCGTCTCGCGGTAGCCGATGGCCGTCGCGGCGCTCGGATTCGCTTTGATTCCCTGCTCGATCAATGCCTCGACCTCTGCGATCAGCCCGCTTTGCAACATCTGCTCGGCACGATGCGCCACCCGTTGTTTTAAGTTCTCCTTATCGCGCTCCAATAAAATATAATGCTTGGTGCAATCCGCGTACGGCTCCGAGCGCGCAGCAAACTCAGCCTGCAAGCTCGGCAGATCCTTGCCCGCAGCAATGCAACGCTCCAAGGCGCGCAAGACACGGCGCGGGTTTTGCACATCCAAATTACCCATGCCCTGTGGGCTACGCGCACGAAGCTCCGCCAGAAGACCTGGCAGGCCATCTGCCTCATGCAGCGCCGCTACCTGAGCGTGCACTGTATCGCTGACTTTGACCACATCGATCACCGGCGCGAAAAAACTTTTTAAATAAAACCCGCTGCCACCTGTCACCACCACCGACTTGCCTCGCGCAAAAATATCGGCCACCGCCGCCGCCGCATCGCGCACGTAGGCGACGATATCGTAAGGTGCATCGACCGCATTTACATCGATTAAATGGTGCGGCACCTGCGCCAGTTCCGCCTGCGAGGGCTTGGCCGTACCGATATCCATCCCCCGATAAATCAGCGAGGCATCGCAAGAGACGATTTCCGCCTCGTGCGCCTGGGAGTAGTTGAGCGCAAACTCAGTTTTGCCAACTGCAGTCGGCCCGGTAATGATGTGTATCGTTTGTTCCATTTGTGTGACGCGAATATCTCGCCTTGTCTATCAAACGCCACTGCCAGAGTCTTGGCAACCAATGAAACTCTGCATCGTCACCGAAACCTACCCGCCCGAAGTCAACGGCGTGGCCATGACGCTGCACCGCATCAGCAACGAGCTACGCCTCCAAGGGCACAGTGTGCGCATCATCCGCCCGCGCCAAGCATCCGAGGCGCAAAACGCGCGCTACGACGACACCCTCATCGTCCCTGGCCTGCCACTTCCGGGCTACGACGGCCTACGCTTTGGCCTCCCTTGCAGCCATAAACTGCGCACCCACTGGACGGCGGAGCGCCCCGACATCATTTACGCTGCCACCGAGGGGCCGCTCGGGCAGTCTGCCATCAAAGCCGCCGCCCAGCTCGGCATACCCATCGTCTCCGGCTTTCACACAAATTTCCACGAGTATATGAAGCACTACAAGTTGCCCATCCTCGAAAAAATGATGCGAGGTTTCCTGCGCAAGACGCATAACAAAACACGCCGCACCTTCGTTCCCTCGCAGGATGTGATTGCTCGGCTCGCAGCGATGGGCATCGAAGGCACCCGCCTGCTCGGGCGTGGCGTGGACACCAGATGCTTCCACCCCAAGAAGCGCGACATCGCCCTGCGCCAGCGCTGGGGCGTCGACGATGGCGGCATCGTCGCGCTCTTCGTGAGCCGCCTCGCCGCCGAGAAAAACATACCGCTCGCCGCCAAAGCCTTTGAACAAATCAAACAACGCCACCCGCGCGTAGCCTGCGTTTTCGTAGGCGACGGCCCCGAGCGCCCCAAGCTCGAAAAAGCCCACCCCGACTACATCTTTGCTGGTATGCAAACGGGCGAAGACCTCGCCCGCCACTACGCCTCGGCCGATCTCTTCGTCTTTCCCAGTGTGACAGAAACATTCGGCAACGTAGTGACCGAAGCGATGGCCTCTGGCCTAATCACCCTCGCCTACGATTACGCCGCGCCCGGCCGTTACATTGAGGACGGCATCAACGGGTTCCTCGCCCCCTTCGACGATAGCCCCGCCTTTCTCCAAGCCGCAGATCGCGCCCTAGAGCAACAGGCCAACTGGCCAGCAATACGAGCCGCCGCACGCACCATCGCCGAAGGCCTCGGCTGGGCAGGCATCGTTAAGCAATTCGTCGAAGACCTTGAAGAAGCACGTGCTCCTTAAACCGTAGTGCGAGGTAGCGGCGGTGCGCGGACTGCCATTCGTAGCTAAAAGACCGACCGTGAAAACGCTCAGCTCCAGCACTACCACTTAGCCGATGCTTTGACTAGCCTGACTGCCGCGACTGGTAGAGATCGACCCATCGATAATAAACTCCAGCACCTGCCCCCGACGCGTCTGAAATCGTCACCTTTGAGCCATCCAGCAAGCTGACCGAGCGATTGTAGATCGCACCCTCGAAGAACGTCTGGTGCTCATTCCCAGAGACGGCCAGCATGGAGCGTGGACTTTCGGACGCCTGTTGCTCGTTGTCGCATTGACTGGAAAGCAGCTAAAGATAAGAGACAATTAATGCCCATTACTCAGCGATCTTTATATTTTGCGTTTGACCCCTTCGCTTTCCCTCCTCACTCGTCTGGTTCGGGGGGGAGTTCAAAACGTCCCGAAACAACCCCTGGAACTGTAATGTCCTCGTCCAACTCTTCCCATCTGAGTGCGAAACCATTCACCTCGACGACAACCCTGCTTAGAAGGTGGTCGGGTGCGTCTTTCAAGCGCCTGAAGCGACTGGCAGGAAAGCCAAAAACCCTACTGTCGGACAGCTTTATGTAGACCATTCGATCGTCTACCCACGCTTTAGTGGCTAATGGTTCAGTGCTGACGGTTGCGGTGCTCATGGTATTTGGTGATGAATAGTTCCCTGTTTTCGTAAATAATGCGTTCAATCTCGTTTAGGCGATGAATCGGTATCCCTCGATCATTTGCTAAAGTAATAGGGTCTAGCCAGAATTTGCAATCTTTGCCTTCATGTCGGACATGGATGTGCGCAGGCTCATCCCCTTCATCTGAGAAGAAATGAAAGCGGTAGGATCCGATTCGTAGGATTGTTGGCATTTTCTTTTTTTATCCCGATTAAGGTAGAACTGCCCGTTGCCGGGCAGTCCCCTTGCAGACCCCTGCGCGGGGTTGCCCGAGGAGAGCCGCGAAGCGGCTCGGACAACAAGTAATTACTGCATTTCCAGATAATGACGCGTGGAGCGTTTGGTCAAATCCATAGTAATCATGCATCGAGTCATAGTTCTATACGGATACCCTGACCAAAGCAAGAATTTAAGGCTTCCCGGATATTATGCCGTGTGCTTTCGGCGCGCCTCGTTTTGTACTGCCTGTGGCCGATGAACCGCGCTTTGCGGTAAGGTAGTTATAGAATCGCGGTGAAGATGACACAGGCAGGATGCCTGTGCTACAGCGTACACCCAAGGGCATGAAAACAACTTTCAAAATTACCACTTGTTCCAGTGAACTCCCCCCCCTGTCGTGTCACGCTCCCCCGACCCTAAGGATCGAGGCTGCGGACTCAGAGAAAAAAAGTCCGCCAAATCGCAGTTTCCGGAACTGCCCTTTGTAGCGGCGGGTGATTTTTTCCATGGCTTCGGCGGATTCGTCTTCGACTTGGAAGCCGATAAAGTGGAGGCGCGGCTCGATGCCGTATTCGCGGGTCAGGGTGCGGAGGGTGCGCTCTAGATCGTCCCACGGGACATCCCCTTTTTTGGACGGTTACGTTGAAAGTCGGCATCGGAAACTAGAAATATCACATCTGGCTCCATCTGGAAGGCGACCGTCAGGGCACCTTGCACCCCGTCAGCTTCGTGGGGTAACTCGGTGGTCAGCGTTTGGGTGCGGACGTTGGAAGTGATCCATGCTTTGGCGGCGCGTTTATTGCGGGCACCGCCGGCGATCATGTAGTCGCGAAAAGAGCCAACGCTTCTTGAAAAAGGCACGAGGGCAAATTGAGTATTGGCATTAAGCCCATTGCAAATACAGATTCGGCGACAGTCACTGCTAGGGTGTAGTTGCGAAAGTGCCCATGACGGTTAATCCCTTGCGGTTCGATGCCCAGCGGGGATTAAATTTGAGAGTAAAAATACGAGAAAGGAGAATGAACCAATCCACCAAACTCTGGCAATGGCCGAACGTGCTGGCGATCGATGCGGCGCTGATCGCGGTGCTCTGGCAAGCAACGCTGGCTAGGGCCTTAGAGTTGCCGCTCGCTGTGCCCGCCTACTTCGTGCTGGGGCTCTCTGTGTGGCTGACTTACATGGGGGATCGATTATACGATGTGAAGTCACGCGAGATCGCGATGCTGCTCTCGGCTCGGCACCAGTTTGCCAAGCGCTTCCGACGCGGGCTCTGGTTTATTTGGTTCGCTGTACTTGCCGTGAATTTGGTCTCGGCCACGCAACTCTCTCCCGCTCAGCTCAAGCACGGCGTCTTTCTGCTCGTGGTCTGCTTGAGCTACACTTTGCTCAACCAAAAGCTCTCGCGACGCTTTTTCCCGAAAGAGCTATGCGTGGCGCTCATCTATGCGGGGGGCGTCGTGGTTTTTATTCCAGTGAGTGTGCCCTTGATTTTCATGGGGGGCTTTACAGGGCTGTGCTTGCTGAATTGCTTGCTGATCGGGGCGAAGGAAAAAAGCATCGATGCGGAGCTGCGGGTGCATTCGCTCGCGCCCTTGGTCGCGGAGCAATGGCTGGGGTGGCTGGCTATTTGCTCGGCTATTTCGATGCTGGGGATCGGGGGCGCGTGGGGATGGCCGTGGGCGTGGCCGCTGGCGCTGAGCTTCGGCCTGCTGGGGCTGCTGCATCGGATGCGCCGCCAGATTGCGGTAGAGAATTTCAGAGTCCTTGCAGATGGGCTGCTGCTGGTGGCGCCGATTCTCTCGATGTTGGAGTCCCGCCTTTAGGCGGCGGCCCGGGATTCACGCTTAGCGCCCGCGGCGGATGTCCGAGCCTTTGAACTGCACGCGCACGCGGAAGATTAATTTGATGCGGGTTTTGATCTTCATCGTCTTGGTATCGATCGAGTCGGGGATCTCTTCGCGGTGCAGATCGACGATGGCGTGGTAGCCGCGCTCGGAGAAGATATCGATCAACATGCCCAGGGCGTCGGCATCGTGCAGGATAGCATCCTCGGTATTGATAACGGCCATGCCGGAGATGGCATGGCGCTCGATGATTGGCATAAAGTCTTGCTTGATCATGGCGACGACTTTCTCAAAGAGCTCACTCTGGCGCTCGACGTAGGCATCGAGCCGGTCGACGAGGTCTTGCCGCGCGTGCTTGGAGATGGTGATGGCCACGGGTATCTGCGAGATACGGTCGTAAGTGGCTTCGTCGAGCTCGAGCGAACCTTGGTAGCGTAGCTCTCCGTCGATACGCTGGCGCACGGATTCGAGCGTGCCGTGGGCGTTGATAAAGTGGTAGAAGAAGATCTCGCGCAGATCTTTGAGCGCGCCGTAGGTCTTTTCTTTGAAGGTGCGGTAGCGGTTGAGCGCGGCCTGGGGGTCGAGGTCGGTCGGGCGGAGTTCTTCGAGCTCGCCGACGCCGGACGCGATGACTTCTTCGTTGTGCTCTAGCGCTTCCTGGCCGCGGTTGAGCTGGCGCTTTACGCTCTCTTTTTCGTCGATGAAGAGCACCACGATGTGGAAATGCGGCTTCTTGAAATGCTCACTAAAAAGCGTCTCTTTAAACTTATTACGCAGCTCGATGAGCTTTTGGTAGAGCAACTTTACGCACTCTACCTGCACCTTGGTGCGGGGGAAGCCGTCGACGACGGCTCCGGTCTTATAAATGGGCTCGAGCAATTTGCGCAGCATGATCTCGATCACGTCGCGGTCGCCGACGAGCATCCCGGCATCTTTCATCGTTTGCGCTTCGTGGCTTTTGAGCAGACCGCTGACGACGAGCGGCGGTGCCGTGAGGTCGCGGTATTGCATGATGAAGTCGGTATTCGTGCCCTTACCGGCACCGGGGGCACCGTTGAGCCAGAATATCTCTTTCGGAAAGCGTAGGCTCTCCTCGCCGAGCTCGTCTTCCAGACTCGCCCAAACGGAGTTGAAAATAATTTGCGCGTCTTTGACCTCAAGGTCTTGAACCTTGGTCTCGGGAGTTTTGCTTTCGGCGTCTGCCGTATCGGATGCCATATTTATTGGGTCGGGTGTCGTGATGATTTATTAGCAGTGGCGAATTCTAAAAGCGAGATCAAGCCCCTTTCGGCGATTCTGGCCACGGGCCGCGGGTGATCGATGGCTCTTGGGTGCGCGGGCGGCAGATGCGCTCGGTCGCGCTCTCGAAGTCTTCCTCGCCCGAGAGGATGTCGATTTCGAGGCGCAAATAGTAAACAGGCACTGGTGCCTTGATGTCTTCAAAGAGGCGGACGGCGTCTTTTTCGGTGGTGATGATCATCTCGAGATCGGCCTGCCCGGCCTTGCGGTAGAGGCGCTCGATCTCGTAGCGGGTGAAGCGGTGGTGGTCGAGAAAACGCTGATTATAGCGTATCTCGGCTCCGAAATCGCGCAACATATTCTCAAAACTCTCGGGCGAGGCGATGCCGCTGAACGCGCCGATCTTAGCATCCTTGAGCACATCGAGCGGCAGCCGCTCGCCGGTCTCGACGCACTGGAGGTATTGCGGCTTGTGCGCACATTCGATAATTTCGGCCTTGGGGTTGTGCTCGCGGATCAGCTCTAGCAGGGCTTCATCGCGGGTGCCGTCGGACTTCGTTAGAAAGATGTAGCTGGCGCGGGAGAGGTGCTTAATCGGCTCGCGCAAGATGCCGCGCGGCAGCAGGTGCTGGTTGCCGAAGGGGTTGGTCTTATCGACCAGCAGTAGATTTAGTCTGCCCTTGAGCGGGAGGTATTGAAAGCCGTCGTCGAGGATCAGCGTGTCGCAGCCGAAGCGGCGGATGGCAAACGAGCCGGCTTTGACTCGATTTTTATCGCAAAGCACCACCACGCCGGGGAGGTTGCGCGCCAGCATGTAGGGTTCGTCGCCTGCCACCTCGGAGTCGAGCAACACCGTCTTGCCATCGCTCACGATTTTGGGGGGCGCTTCTTCGCCGTGGGTGAGCTTGCGCCAGAGTTTTTTAAAGAGCGGCTCTTTCTTACTCTTATAACCACGGCTGAGAATCGCGACTTTGCGGCCGCGTTCGTTGAGCGTGCGGGCAAATTTCTCCACTATGGGCGTCTTCCCCGTGCCGCCCACTGTGAGGTTGCCCACCACCACCACCATGCAGCCGAGCGGCTTGTTGCGCAAGATGCGGTGCTCATACAGATACCAGCGCAGTTGCACGATGCCGCTAAACAAATACGACAGCCCATAGAGGAAGGTCGCCATCACCTCAGCGGCGCGGCCGTGCCGGCGATCGTAGATCACATCGGTGGTGAAAAGGGCAAAATCATCCGCGGCGCGAGCGAGCTTATAACGGAGTCTACGGAGTGAAGGCATAGGTCAGAAAAGTCGGGTGTTTAGGAAAAAGCGAATCTCAAAAACCAGAAAGAGGATTGACGCCAGATTTAATCGCCGCTTTCTCTCGAAAAAACAGCAAGCCCCGTGATCTGCGGAGGCGTCAGCCCATCCACAGTCTATGAAATACTTAATCATCGCCGAAAAACCTTCCGTCGCGACCGACCTTTCCAAAGCCCTCAGCAAAGAGCTGGGCAAATTCTCCAAGCAGGGCAAGTCACGCGATGCGACCTATTTCGAAAGCGATCAAGCCGCCATTACTTCCGCCGTGGGGCACCTCGTGGAGCTGAAAATGCCGACCGGCCCAAATGGTAAAAACCTGCCGTGGAATTTCAACGTGTTGCCCGCCATCCCTGAAAAGTTTGAGCTGCAGCCCATCGAGCAAAGCGCCGGACGCCTCAAGCACGTGCTGAGCCTCGCCAAGAAAAAGGAGTTCGACGTCATCATCAACGCATGTGACGCCGGCCGCGAAGGTGAGCTCATTTTCCAATATATAATGGACATCGGCAATATCAAGAAGCCCGTCAAGCGCCTCTGGATGCAGTCGATGACCACTGGCGCGATCCAAGAAGCCTGGGCAAAGCTGCGCGAAGGCGAGCAAATGTCCAACCTCGCCGACGCCGCCAAGTGCCGCTCCGAGTCCGACTGGCTAGTCGGCCTCAACTCCACCCGCGCCCTTACTTGCTTCCGCTCCCGCCACGGCGGCTTCAACATCACCGCCGCCGGTCGCGTGCAGACCCCCACCCTCGCCATCCTCGCCAAGCGCGAGCGCGAGATCCAGGCCTTCAACCCCGAAGACTATTGGGAGGTGCATGGCGACTTCGCCGTAGCCAAGGGCAACTACCTCGGCAAATGGATCGACCTCGGCTGGAAGAAAGACGCCGAAAAGCCACACGGCCGCGCCGAGCGCATTTGGGATCGAGAGACCGCTGTTAAAATCCGCACCCGCTGCGAGGGCAAAGAAGCCATCGTCTCCGAAGAGAAAAAGCCGACCAAGCAAATCGCGCCGCAGCTGTATGATTTGACCACGCTACAGCGCGAAGCCCCCTTCACCGCCAAGAACACACTCGGCCTTGCCCAAGCACTCTACGAGCGTCATAAGATGCTTACCTACCCGCGCACAGATTCACGCTACCTGCCCGAGGATTACATGAACAACGTCCACGAGACCATGCGCGAGCTAGCCAGCTCCGGCCACCCCACTGCACAATGGGCGGCCAACGCGATCGAGAATGGGCGCATCAAATTCAACAAGCGCATCTTCAATAATGCCAAAGTCTCCGATCACTTTGCCATCATTCCCACCGGGCGCGTCGTCAAGCTCAACGAACAAGAGTCCAAGCTCTACGACATGGTCATCAAACGCTTCGTCGCCGTCTTCTTTCCGCACGCAGAATTCGAGGTCACCAAACGCCTCACCACCATCAACCACGGCGAGGGGAAAGACACCTTCCTGACCAACGGTAAGACACTCACCGACGTCGGTTGGCTCGCCGTCTATGGCCGTGTCGCCGGCGTCGCCGCAGGTAAGGATGAGCTCGTCGGCGTCGACGATGGCGAGCGCGCCCAGACCGATGCCATCGAAGTCGAAGACAAAACCACCAATCCCCCCGCCCGCTACACTGAGTCCACCCTGCTGGCCGCAATGGAAGGTGCCGGCAAACTTATCGACGACGACGAACTGCGCGAAGCCATGTCCGAGCGCGGCCTCGGTACACCCGCCACCCGCGCAGCCACGATCGAAGGCCTCCTACGCCAGAAATACATCGCCCGCGATGGCCGCGAGCTCAACGTATCTGGCAAAGGCCTACGCCTGATCGAACTCTGCGAAGAGATGGATATCGAAGCCCTCAGTTCGCCCTCCATGACTGGCGACTGGGAGGCCAAGCTCAACAAAATGGAGAAAGGCGAAATCAAGCGCGACGCCTTCATGCAGGAGATCAACCTATTCACCAAAGAAGTGGTCGAAAAAGCACGCTCACACATGCAGACACTCGTCAACCGCGTCTTCCCCGATTTAGAGTGCCCCTGCCCCGCCTGTGGCGCAGCCCGCCTGAAACAGACCGACGCCACCTACGAGTGCCGCGAAGTGGAGTGCGACTTCCGCGTCTCCAAACATATCGCTGGGCGCAAGCTCACCGAAGCCGAGGCCAAAGAGCTCTTCAACAACAAGGCACTCCCCGAGATCGAGGGTTTTGTTTCCCGTTTCAATAAGCCGTTCAGCGCCGCACTCAAGCTCGCACGATCGGTTTCAAAAACAGGCAAAATTGGTAAGTGGAAGACCGAATTTGTCTTCGACGGCGACGAGCCATCTGGTGGCGAAGAGCTCAAAGAGGAGCAAATCATCAAGACCTTCACCATGCAAAACGGCACAGATGCTAAGCTCTACCAAACGGAAAAAGCCTACCATGTGCCCCAGCTCAAGACGAATGACTCCCCCGAGGGCTTCCGCCTCGGCAAGGTCATTTTACAAAAAGAGCTGCAACCTGAGGAAGTCGAAAAACTTTTCACCGAGGGCAAGACCTCCCTGCTCGACGGCTTTGTTTCCAAGCGCACCAAGCGTGCCTTCAAAGCACACCTGACATTAGATTTCGACACCGGCAAAATCGGCTTCGAATTTGCGCCCCGCCCCGCCAAAAAGGCCGCCAAAAAGAAGGCGTAGCCCTAAAATCTCAAAGCAGTTTCCACCCGGTCCGCACCCTGCCGTCGTGTGCTCGTGAAATGCCCTCGGGTGCTTGTCAGAGAGCATGAGCCTGTCGAATGGCGAGCGCCTGCTGTGTCGTCGGCGGACTCTGACGCGGGCGTCCGCAGGTCCGGCAAGCTCACTGCAAGCAAGCGGCAATGCGATTGCATATTAAATTTGACGATAAAATCATGGCCGCGAGATGGCAAAAACGCTCCACCCGGGAGGGCGATTGTCCCAATCGCAGCGGCAGGCAAGCGGGAGGGCGATTGTCCCAATCGCAGCGGCAGGCACGCGGGAGGCCGATTGTCCCAATCGCAGCGGCAGGCAAGCGGGAGGGCGATTGTCCCAATCGCAGCGGCAGGCACCCGCGAGGCCGATTGTCCCAATCGCAGCGACGGTCAAGCGGGAGGGCGATTGTCCCAATCGCAGCGGCGGGCACGCGGGAGGGCGATTGTCCCAATCGCAGCGGCGGTCAAGCGGGAGGGCGATTGTCCCAATCGCAGCGGCAGGCAGGGGCGGTTCAGCCAGCACCACCCAGCTCTGATCATCCTAAATTCAGAAGTTAGAGGTCAGAGAACAGAGGTCAGCCACTGAGAATCTGACACTTAGAGCGATATCGAGCCTCGCCACTTTGGCGAAGCTTGAAATCCCATAACTCCTTGACAATCAGAACTGCCCTCTGGCATCTGTCTACTCTTTCTAGGATCATCGAAGCCGTGCCATAACACCACCTCCCCCGCCAAGCCAACGTACTGCGGATGGGACATCCGCCCTCCCAAGCCTCAATGCGATTGCATCGCTCTGTGTTCTCTGTGTGCTCTAATGGGCGGCTCGAATGGGTGATTAAAACTCACGTTTTAATGAGTAGCGCTGACTGGTCTCAGTCAGCACCGCTCGTGGATAGTGTATGCGGTGTGAGGCCACACCACGCTACCAGCATTCCCTCTGATCCGTGTTTATCCGTGTCCATCCGTGGTTGAAATTGCAGTTTTGAGCTATGTTTGATCGGATCGTTAGCCTCTACTTAAAACCAAACAGCTTTTTAATGATCGTAATCGTGCCCGCAGCGATGGTCGGGTTCGAGCCAGTGATGTTTAAAACGCGGCGGCAACTCTGCGACTCCAGTAGCATTGGGTGATAGGCGATCACCTTAACATCGCCCGGTTGGCCTTTCAGATTATCTTCTACGAAGCGTGGCGTCCACTCCTTCGGCACGCCATACTGAGTGAAAGCGATATCCCAAGCTACCACCGTCTTGCCTTGAAATGGCTTCGTGACTAGCGAGGGGAAATTCACCACGAAGTCGGGCACCTGGTGACTATAGACTCGGATACGTGCGGCCGCAGGCAGCCGGCGCAAGTGCTCGTAGAGATTCGTCACCTCACCACGCCGAATACTATGGTAAAAAGCGAGTGGATCCACGCTCACCAGATTCATACCGTTCCACACGCCATGCTGGTTTTTATTGCCGAATCTTTGGCGCGCATACCAAGTCTCAAAATCATCCGTTAGGCGGAAGCCGATCTCGAAGTGCACGTGGGCGCGACTCTTGGGAATCGAATAACTCGCGGAGCGCCCCATGATGCCGATCACGGTGCCAGCTTCGACCCGGGCTCCAGGCTGGATGCCCGCTCCAATCTTCGCAAGATGCGCGTAGAGCGTGTGGTAGCTCGGCACTTCCTGATCATGCTCGATCACCACGTAGCGTCCGTAGCTGCTGTGCCCAGCTACACCGCTGGCATGCACCACCCGCCCCGCCAGCACCGCAAACACCGGATCACGCGCTTCGCCACGACTGTTGCGCTCGATCGGATAGAGATCGATCCCTTCATGGAAGCGGCTGCCGCTATTACGCACACAGCCAAACAAGCCCGACTCCGGCAGGCCAGAGACCGTCGGCTGAATATAAGATTCTATCGGCTCGCCGTTTTGAAAGGCCGGATTCGGCGTCGGCCAAATCAAACTGGCCTCTACGCTTGCCGCCAGCAGCAGCAGCAGCAGCACACTAAGTCGAAAAATAGCCAGTCGCTTCATTCTTCAGAGCAGTCTTAGAAATTAAATTACTTGTTTGCCTGAAGATGCACCAGACTTTTCTTAATATCGAGAACGAGTTGACCAAGCTCCTCATCATCGACTTCGACGAACGTGTATAAGTTACCATCTTGGATGGCACCGTCGATACGGCGCGCCCCGATGGCATTACCGTTGACCGTCAACACGATGCGCCCACCCATACTGGAGACCGAGCCTCGGTAGAGTTCACGCGCCCCCTTTGGGCTAACTTGAATCAACAAAGCAATCCCCATATCCACTTTGACCATATCCACGTTAAAGATGTCGAATTCATGCACGAGCGGTTCGGACTGTATCTGAATACTCGTGCCGCTCACAGGGAGCGTGACTAGTTCGCCGCCCAGCGCGCCGTAGTTGACGCCGCGCGACTCGATCATCAGGCGAGGCACCGATAGGTTATCAGGTTGGTCATCTTTCATGCAACCCGTAGTCAACGTCAGAGCGACGAGTAACACGGGCAAGATAGCTAAAGGAAATCGGCACATAGTTAGTTTCAGTTAAGGTAGGTAAAATTAAGTCCAGTTAAGTTAAAGGATGATATCACCAATCGTGTCTTGGATTTGCAGCATCAATTCGGTGGAAATCTCGACAATTGGCACTTGCAGCTCACGCCTCGTCTTGACGTGCCGGTAAGTCTGCTGGCCCGAAGTTTGGCGCTCGCCCACCGCGCGTAGCACCCGCTTGCGTTCCAGCATCAGCGAGAGTAAATGCTTGAGCATATCGGAGGCTTGCTGCGCATCAGCTTGCTCGGGTTGATCGTTCTCATACAGTGAAAAGAAGAAATCTTCCGCCGAGGCCATCGTCTCGCGCGCGCTCTGGCTCTCGTCGTCAGGATCTTTCACCACCCGCGACCAGCGCCCCAGCACCTCGCCGGGCAGATCAAAGCGCTCGACCTCATCCGGGCGCAAGTCGGCACGTCCGAGATCATCCGCGCCCTCATCTTTATAGATCAAGCAGACCACACGGTCGCCCGGATTAAAAACCTCGCCGCTGAGCGTCGATTTACGAGCGATTGTTTTAATTTGCCATTCCATAGGTGTCGAAAAGAGTGCAATCAGCCTGCCTGCCTGCCAGTCCGTTGCAACTAAAACCGATGTAAAGCGTGATCACCCAACCTGCGAGCTCGATTCGTCGTGGATGTTCTCGGCAGGCCGGCGGCGTAAAATAGATTGATCTCCACCCCTCGTTCTGGTTTAGCGTCCATTTAGCGAGGTTTAGCGGTTAAAGGATACGTCGGATGGGATTTTTCCCTCCTCTGGATATTAGAGCCGAGATTACAGCACTGAACCAAAGAATACTTCAAATTATACTTGCAGGTATGACTCAGAGCTAAAGCCTCGTTGGTTTTCATTCCACCCATACCATGCCAAGAACTATCGCCATCGGAGACGTACACGGCTGTGCCGACGAATTCGAAGAATTGCTAAACGCACTCGAACTGGAGCCCGAAGACCGGGTGATTCAGGTCGGCGATCTCATCAACCGCGGCCCCGACAGCCACCGCGCTATCGAGCTAGCGCGTCAATACAAAGTCGAAGCCATCCTTGGCAACCACGAGCTCCGCCTGCTTACTGCGCGCGATAAGAAAAAATCTAGCCTGCTCAAAGACTACGATCACGCCACCATCAAGCAACTCACGGCAGACGACTGGAAATACCTAGAATCCATGCCGAAGTTCCTCTACGATACGCAGATCGAGACAGTCATCGTGCACGGAGGCTTCCTGCCCGATCAGCCATGGCAGACGCAATCGCTCGACTTAATTACCAGCATCCAAGTCATCGACAAAAAGGGCAAACCCGCCAAACGCTCCGACGCGCCCGACGCAGCTCCCTGGGCCGATAGTTGGCCAGGCAGCCCCTTCGTGGTGTATGGCCACACCCCGCGCCAGAATGTGCTCGAGCGCCCCGGCTCCATCGGTATCGACACTGGCTGCGTTTACGGCGGCCACCTCACCGCCTACATCATCGAAGACAAATCCCTAGTCGAAGTCCGCGCCCACAACACCTACGCCCACAGCAAACGCCTCCCCGATCCAGTCTAAAGGAGGGTTTCTCAGTTTACGGTTTTCTAGTTCTCAGTTTCGTGTAAAAATCACTTCCCAGCCTCCAGTACACAATGTCCAATCCCACCAACCACCTCGGCCTCCTACTCATCGACTTTCAGGATGTTTTCCTGAAAGCCATGCCCGATCGCGAGCGTCTACTTCAGCGCACCACCTTCGCGCTCAAAGCTGCCGAGTTGCTCGGTGTGTCCGTCGCCGCCACCGAGCAACTTCCCGCGAAACTCGGTGCGACTACAGAAGCGCTCAGCCAAGCATGGGATCCCCACACACCGGTTTTCGACAAAAGCACCTTTTCCGCGTTCGAGGCCGAAGGGCTCCACCGCTGGATCGAGGCGAATCAGATCGACCACATTCTCATCGCCGGCATCGAGACATCGATCTGCGTTTACCAGACCGCTATTCAAGCCCTCGGTGAGGATATCGGCGTCACCCTACTGAGCGATTGCATCAGCGAGCGCCGCCCCGAAGACCGCGAGCCCGTGCTCCAGCAGCTCCTCTCGATGGATGCCCACGTCCTCCCCAGCGAGACCATCTTCTACAGCCTCCTCGGCAGCGCCGAGCACGCAAAGTTCCGCGAGTTCACACAACTGGTCAAGGAAGCGTAACCTCCGCTGCCTGCCGCTGCGGATTATCTGCGCGGAGCGAGGCCACCGCAATCATGCCCGCCGCCACCGCTGCAAAGCCAAAGCCCGCGCGATAAGCGCCGAGATAGGACTCCGCCAAGCTAAACAGAAACGGCCCCATCGCGCTCGCTACCACGATCACCGTCATAAAAAGCCCCGAGATCGCGCCCAAATGCTGGCGCCCGAAGAAGCGTGGATAGATGATCGACGAGAGGCTGCCGAAGCAACCACCCGAAATCCCCAAGCCCAGAATGTGCAACCAACTGATGGAAGGATAATCACCAAAGGCCAAAGCCAAAAACCCGAACATCGAGCTCACCGCCATCACACACAGCAGATACTTGATCCGCACAAAAGACTGATCCGTCGACCAAGCCACCAAGAAGCTCGACACCACCGAGATCACCGCCGACGGCATAAACAGCCCCAGAATATAATTTGTCGAAACATCCAGCTCCTGCGCCATCCCGATGATGTGAAAGGCATAGGCCGTGACGACCAAACCATTCAAACCAAACATCAGAGTAAATGCCCAAAACGAAAAAGTGCGCCGAGCTTCAGGCAGGCTATAGTCACGGTAGATCACCGAGTCCGGATTCGCCTTGCGCACTTTACCCTCAAATCCGCCGTCCACTTCTAAGCCACACTCCTCCGGATTATCCCGCGCGAAAATCCACAACAAGACAGCCACCACAAAAACCATAAAAAGCCCCATCGCTTGCCACGCACCCTGCCAGCCCAGCTGCCGTATCAGATACTCAAACCCGATTGGCGCACCCGAAAAAGAAAAGGCCGTGATCGCCCCACTCCACGCCGTCACCATGCCACGCCGCCGGTCAAACCACTTGCCCAGCATCGCGCGCGAGCTAAGCGTCACCATGCCCTGCCCCGTAAAACGCAGCAACGCAAACCCCACCACTAGCACCAAGAACGGCGCCAACCAAGGGTGCACATCCATCAAAGGCACACGCCCCAGCCAAAAAGAAAAGAACTGCACACAGCTCAGCCCCAGCAGCACCACCCCCAAAGCTAGCACCGAATAGACCAGTGAGCGGCGCGCCCCACAGCGGTCGAAAAAGCGCCCGCCCGCATTCAGCCACAGCGCACTCAGTAAAGTGCCCAGCATATAGGCCACGCTCAGCTGCATCGAGCTCAAGCTCAAAGCCTCAGAAAGCCGCGCCGTAAACACGCTCACCCCAATCGTCTGTCCCGGCATACTGGCACAGATCCCCAGCGTCGAAAACACCACGATCACCCAGCCGTAGAAAAACGGCGCGCGCCGAGGCCGCAAAGGAAAGTCCGGTTGCCAAATTTTAGAGCTGCGAGAATTTGTCGTCATGAGCAACCAATCAGCGATAGCGCCGACTCGACCAGAGGCAAGCTTCACGGTTCATAAACCACGAAAAACGATCCAAAGAACTGTGGATCAAGACTTCATTCGAATCAGCGCTGGCCACGATCATTGATGAGGCGCAAGAGGCTCCGGAAGTATTCAAGCGGCTTCGCGGCACGATCGATGCCGACCGTAAACGAAACGGGCGTTATTTATTACCAGTAGCAATCATAATCACAGTATCAATCGCTTAAAATCCATTTCGGTAAAAGCGCATCCAATTGATTAATCCCAAGTGGCTTTGAAAGAAACGCGCTGGCACCCGCGTCCATGCATTCTTGCTGGGTGCTTTCTGCCACGTCTGCGCTTATTACGATGATAGGAGCAGCCTTGTCCTTGCTGAGCGATTCTCGTCGCCGTATTTCTTTCAAAGTGGCTGAGCCCCCCATCCCGGGCATGTGTAAGTCTAGAAAAATCACCGCAAAAGGCTCTGTGTGCTGTTCAAGCACTTCCAAAGCCTCTTCCCCACTACCCACTAGCGTCGGACTAAAACCATAGCGCTTGAGCAAACATTTAATAAACACTCGGTTGGACTCATCATCTTCAACCACCAACACTTCCAGCCCTGAGTATTTTTGTTGGGGAGTCGCTGATTTAACAGGAGAAGCTTTGCTCTCATCGTTGAACGTATCTTCTTGGTGACTATTCGGTATGATTTGAAGCGGCACAATCACTCGAAAGGTCGTGCCCTTGCCCACTACACTCTCCACAGAAATCGTGCCTCCCAGGAGTTCGGTCAATCGCTTACAAATCGCGAGCCCTAGCCCGGTACCCCCATAGGCGCGGGTCTGCGAAGAGTCCGCCTGCACAAAAGGTTCAAATATCTGCTCATGGAAATTAGGTCGAATGCCAATCCCCGTGTCTTCGACCTCAAAAGAAACGACCGCATCCAAATGATCGACTGAAAGGATTTTTACCCGAAGAATGATATGCCCCGCCGAAGTGAACTTCATCGCATTCCCCAAAAGGTTGCGGAGGATCTGCTTCAACATGTCCACATCACCCTTGAATATCGGGAGATCTGTCTTTTCAAACGCGCCTTTATCGATTTCGTATGTAAACTCAATCCCATCACGCTTCAAGCCGCCTCGCATCAAGTTCATTTTTTCTTCGACCAAATCAACTAAAGAAAACTCGACCAGAACGACTTCGGTGCGGCCGGCCTCGGCTTTAGAGTAGTCCAGAATTTCGTCGATCAGATGGATCAAATGAGACCCCGATGCCACAATCGTATTTAAGATATCCCGCTGTTCTGGATCTTCGATTTCCTCGGCCAGTAATTCCGCAAAACCGAGGATTGGGTTCAAGGGCGTGCGTAACTCGTGGCTCATGACAGAGAGAAAATCCGACTTTGATTGATTCGCTTCTTCCGCTCGCAAGCGCGCTTCTTTCAGGCGCCAAGTTGCATATTTTTGCTCCGTCACATCGCGCGCACAAATAAAGACTAAGCCCAAGCGCGGATCACTCGACAGGCTCCACGACAACCAAACATCCTCTTCCTGCGATCCGCACTTAGTTTCCTTACAGGTTAGAATCCGAGCTTCAAAGCTTTTGGTTTGCACACCTTCGACAGAGGAGGCGAATACTTCTGTAAATTCGGATCGGTCTTCCGGGTGTAATAAGCTCACCACTGATGTAGCCTTGAGAGCCTCAGTCGTCATTCCAAACTGGCTTAACCAAGTCGGGCTGAATAATTGAAAAATTCCTTCAAAATTCAGAATGGCTTGAAAGTCAGGGCTGAGCGCAAAGAAGGCTCGGATCCCCTCCTCCGTTGTCACGGCTTCGGTAATGTCCTGAAAAACACCCACCACTCTCACAACCTGACCATTCGCATCTCTCTGAGCTTGACCCAATGCGCGTGTAATCAGCTGCTCCCCTTCGGAATTCACGCACTCCAGTTCTAAATCATAATCGACTCCCTCGTTCACCGCTTTTTTGAACGCGTGTTCGAGTTCTTCGCGGCACTTCGCAGAAAAATACTGAAACGAGTCTTCTGAACTCATCTCGCGACCGAATTCCACGCCCAAGATGCGGTAGACCTCCTCAGACCAAGTCAGTTTCTCCGATTCAATCTCGTATTCCCAAGCGCCTAGCTTTGCGATCTGGCCAGCCACCTCTAGAATGTTGCGTTGCGCCGTCACCGCGATGTGCGCTTTTTGGTAAGCATCGACGTCTTGTATCGTACCGATCATTTCGACCGGATCCCCATCTGGGTGCCTGCGGGTAACGACTCCATGGTTATTGACCCACAACCAGCCGCCCGAGCTTTGACGAAAACGGTGTTGGCAACTCCATTCTTCCGTCTCTCCTCGTAAATGCGCGTCCAGACTCTCCTCGACCATTTCTCGGTCACCCGGATGCACGGCCTCCATCCACCCATCGCGATCCCGCTGCACGGACTCCATCCACCCATCGCGATCCCGCTGCACGGACTCCATCCACCCATCGCGATCCCGCTGCCGATCCAAGCATCCTTCACCCATCAGACGCTCGCCTGCCGAGTGAACCTCCAACTGACCTGATTCTAAATCCCAATTCCACCAGGACATCAGGGCAGCCTTAACCGCATTTTTGAAATGACGCTCCAACTCGCGCAGCACCGTGACATCTGTGAAAATCAACAAGGCGCCCTGAATCTCGTTCTCCTCGCTGAGAAAAGGCGCCACGCGCCTGAGGTAACGGCGATCATCAAAAAATACGGTTTCGCGTTCGACCCGATCTTTGCCGCCTAAAACATCACTGACATCCTGGAGCATTTCTTCACGGTCGCCAAGGTTGAAGGCGATGTCTGAAAGTGAGCGTCCCACATCCGAGGGCTGTAGATTAAAGGCACGCGCAATTGAATCGTTAAAGCGTTGAATAAGCATTTCTTTATCCACAAAAAGAACCCCATCCTCGGTACTGCGCAGCAAGTTGTTATGACTTGTATCGAGTTTAATCAGCTGTTCGTTCTTTTTCTCATACTCCGCATTCAGAGTAATAAGCTCCTCGTTCATCGAGTTCAGCTCCTCGTTTGTGCTTTGCAGTTCCTCGTTCGAAACGTTGGCCTCCTCATTGAACGCATTCAATTCCTCATTCGCCACCTGCAGGGCATGGCTGGCCGCCTTGAAGTTGTCTTTGGTGCTGTGCAGTTCGTCCTCAAGTATTTTGAGCTGCTCACGAAGCGAACAATCCATGACTTCAGTCTCATCGCTGGCAGCATCCTTCGGCAGCTCAATCACTGGGATCGCCCTCGCATCGGACAATTCGATCAGATACACTTGGGCGTCTCTTTTAGACTCCTGAAGTAGCTCGAGACTTACATTTACAACGATTGCTTCATCGCCCTTCTTACACTGCACGTGCTTGAGCGTGCAGCGCTTCTTGTAGTGCCTTACCTGGTGAAAGAGCGAATTGATTGCTACGCGTAAATCATCGTCCACTTGCGACAACACATCCAAACTGGCACGCCCTTTCGCATGAATGCAGAAGTCCGACCCCGAACCAAGGTAGTGTAAAACCTCTTGATCTTTGTTAACCAAAAATCCATCCGGTGCATAGCGGCTCAAGATCGAGTCATAGGCACTCAACAAATCCTTCGTAATGCTGACCGATGGGTCCAGCTTATGCGTATGCTCCGGAGTATCCTTTGTCTTCCGGTCGGAGAGGAACGGTTTCACCCACCGCTCGGTGTCCACCGCAAGGTTGTTATGCTTCCTGAATATTTTCTCGCGCGAAGCAAGAACCTCGTAGTCACTGGTATATATACCCAGGCTTTCACTCATCCCGAGAAAAAGTATGCCCTCCCCAGCCAGCGCGTAGGAAAAAGATTTCAATGCCCTTTCCTGCGACTCGGGGAGAAGATAGATTAATACATTTCGGCAACTGACGAGATCGATTTTGGCAAAGGGGGGATCGACAAGTAGATTGTGCTGCGCAAATACAACCCGCTCTCTCAACTTGGGTTTAACTCGGTAGAGAGAAGGCCCCGTTTGATTGAAGTAGCGGTCTCGCAAGGTATCACCCAGCGGTGCCAGCCGCTTCGCATCATAGATACCGGCACTAGCAAAATCGATTGCGGGCTGGAATACATCCGAGGCAAACACAGAGACGCGACCAGAGTAACCGACTTGAGCCGCCACTTCAAGGGCGAGTATGCAGAGCGAATAAGCCTCTTCCCCGCTCGCGCAGCCCGCTACCCAAATACGAAAATCCTGACCCTTACAATTTTTTAAGGCGGGCTCCAAAGCTTGTCGTGACAGCACATCAAACGCAGGTTGATCTCTAAAAAACTGGGTCACTCCAATTAGTAGATCTTTGTATAAAGCCTGACATTCATCTGCATTCTCTTGGATATAGGCGAGGTAAGCCGTCGTCGTAGGGATCGACAAGAGCTGCATGCGGCGCTGCAGCCGGCGCCCAATGCTACTTAATTGATAACCAGAAAAATCGAGGTTGAACTGCTGGTGCAAATATTGAAATAGGGCAGCATACTCCTCCGGATCTACCGCAGCCTTCGAATCCGGAAGTTGTTCCGAGTTCGCGGCATGGGTGTCACTGCCCAGCGAGAGGGTATCACCCTGCTGAGCCGCTTCGATTAAGCTCCAGAGCTTATCGGCATCCGCCACGGTGCAATAGGCATCCGCAGAGACCACACTCTGAGGCATCCCCGGAAATTCACAATCCCCCGGCGATTGGGCAAAAACCTCGCCCCCATGCATGCGTATGTGCTTAGCGCCTTCAGTGCCGTCCGACTCCGTGCCGGAGAGAATCACCGCAATGGACGAGTCCCCCACAGTCTCGGCCAGACTTTGCAAGTAGGTATTGATCGGCAGGACCAGCTTATTTTCCTTAGGCCATGCTCTGAGATGAACCTTATACCCGTCCGCCACCGGAATCATTCTGGCCGGAGAAATATAAATCCTATTCGGCTCAAGCACCTGAGCATTTTCGATCTCACATACCGGAAGTTGTGCCTTAGGTGCCAGCAACTCTGTCAATAGGCTCCTATGATCCGGCGCTAAATGCTGGATAATAAGGAAAGTCATCCCACAGTCCGGAGGCACCGTCCCGACAAAGCGCTCTAAGGCAGACAAGCCGCCAGCCGAAGCGCCGACCACGACGACTTTATATGGCTCGATACTCATTTATAGTTCAATACGCTATTAAATATGCTAAATAAGAAAAAAAACTAATGACAATTGAACAGCCATAGCCAGCTTTAATTTGTCAAATCGAAGGGGTCAAACGCAAAATATAAAGATTTGACAGATCCCCTGCCCGCAGCGTAGCCTCTCATCATGCCACGCAAGCAACGTATCGAATACCCTGGCGCCGTTTACCACATCATCAGCCGAGGCAACTATCGCAAGGAGCTCTTTCTCCACGAGAAGACGGGCGAAGCGTTTGAGCGCACGATCTTTGAAGCGGCTGAGCGCTGCGGATGGAAGCTCTACGCCTATGTGATTATGAGCAATCACTACCACCTCGTGATTGAGACGCCGGAACCCAATCTAGTGGAAGGGATGAAATGGCTACAAAGCACCTTTGCTACGCGCTTCAATCGACTCCGCAATGAACGCGGGCATGTCTTCCAAGGGCGCTACAAATCAATTCTAGTCAATGAGGACCGACCGCTGCTCGGCTTGATCGACTACGTTCATCTGAATCCTATGCGTGCGAAGCTCTGCACGATTGATGAATTGAAATCGCATACGCTTTCCAGCTTCCCGAAGTATTTCAAGCGCACTGTGCAGCCTCCGTTGGATCGCACAACCCTACTCTCGCTTTGCGATCTACCAGACACACTCGGAGGCATGCGCAAATATCAGGAGCGACTCAAGCTCGTCGATGAACGTAATCCACGTAAGCGAGACGAACTGGCTAAACAGTATTGCCGTGGTTGGTTTCTAGGAAGCGCGGAGGCGAAGAAGGCACTCGCAAAGGATATAGCCAAGTCAGCTCCGAACATTGATTGGGAAGGCGTCGACCTAAAGGTTTTGAATGAGGAACGCTGGGAGCGAATTGTGACCCAAGAAATGAAGCGTCTCAAAATGAAGGCGCCCGACATCCAAAGCAGTGCAAAGGGTGCCGAGTGGAAAGTGACGATTGCGAAACGACTGCGTAAAGAGACCACAGCCAAAAACCCTTGGATCGCTAAACGGCTACAGATGGGCCATCCCAACTACGTCAGCAATCTGGTAAACAAGTAGCAATCTTTATGTTTTGCGTTTGACCCCTGCTATAATGCTCATAATAAGTCGACACGACAGAGAATGAAAATTTTTGCACCCAAAGAAACTGATCCTATTGAAACCCGCGCCTCGCTCGATCCTGCGGCGGTCAAAAAACTTGTCGGCCTCGGGGCTGAGGTGGTCATTGAGTCCGGACTCGGGATTCTCAGTGATCACCCTGACAAATCCTACGAAGAAGCGGGAGCTACGGTCACGTCCGACCGAGCTGGTCTTTTCGGCAGGGCGGATATCGTGACCCGGGTGAGGAGGCCTTCCTTGGAGGAAGTCGGTCAGTTAAAGGAAGGCGCGATTCACATCAGCTTTCTTGATCCTTTCAACGAGCCGGATCTCATCAAGCAGTTTGCTTTGCAAAAAACGACCGCGATCAGTCTTGAAATGGTTCCACGGACAACGCTCGCGCAGAAGATGGACGCGATCAGCTCGCAAGCGAATCTCGCGGGCTACGTTTCGGTGATCACCGCCGCAAACCGCCTCAATGGAATTTTCCCGATGATGATGACTCCGGCGGGAACCATCTCACCGGCGAAGGTCTTCGTCATCGGCATCGGCGTCGCCGGTCTCCAGGCGATCGCAACCGCGAAACGACTTGGCGCCCGCGTCACCGCGTTTGATGTTCGGGCGGAAGCGCTGGAGCAGGCCGAATCCCTCGGTGCGAAGGCGCTGCGAATCGATCTCGGCGAAACCAGCGGGACCGATCAGGGCTACGCGAAAGAGCTCACCTCGGAGCAGATCGAAAAACAAGTGCAGGCTCAGGCCAAAGTGTGCGCCCAGTCCGATGTCGTGATCACGACGGCGAAAGTCTTTGGACGGAAGCCACCCATCCTCATTAAGAAAGACGTCGTCGACAGCATGAAGCCGGGCAGCGTCATCGTCGACCTCGCGGCTGAAACCGGCGGCAATGTCGAGGGGATCACCCCCGGGAAAGAAACTGTGACCGAAAACGGCGTCAAGCTCATCGGCCTCGCCAACTTCGAGGGGCAAGTCTCCAAACACGCCTCGCAGGTTCTCGCCGCAAACTTCGCGAGCATGATCGAGCATTTCTGGGATAAAGAAACCAATAGCTTCAAAATCAAACTCGAAGACGAAATCCAGAAAAGCTGCGTCATCACCCACGACGGCGCCATCGTCCACGAACGCTTCAAAGACTGATTCCGCAGGACCTCCTCTGCTCCTCAACTCCTTCCCTACTTCATACCATGGAACTCATTCTCCTCATTTTCGTCTTCGTCATGGCCGCGATCCTCGGCTTTGAACTGATCCAACGCGTTCCCAGTCAGTTGCACACGCCGCTGATGTCCGGATCGAACGCGATCTCCGGTATCACCATGGTGGGGGCGATTCTCGCAGCTGGCGCGATCGGAGGGGAACTCGGCAAATGGCTCGGGTTCGCCGCCCTCGTCCTCGCGACGATCAACGTGGTTGGCGGTTACCTGGTGACCGACCGCATGCTCAGCATGTTTAAGAAAAGAGGGAAGTAAGCCAGCTCCGACCTTCGACCTACCTATTTCATGGAATATCTGATTAACATTTCCTACATTGTCGCTTCGGTGCTGTTCATTTTCGGCATCAAGATGCTCAGTTCGGCCGACACCGCGCGAAAGGGCAACGCTCTTTCCGCTGTCGGCATGCTCATCGCCGTCGTCGTGACCCTGCTCGAAAGCGGCCTCAGCTACGGCACAATCATCGCCGGATTGCTCATCGGTTCCGCGATTGGTGTCGTCGCAGCGAAGCGGGTCCAGATGACTGGCATGCCCGAACTTGTCGCACTTTTCAATGGCTTCGGAGGTCTCGCCTCGCTCCTCGTGGGGTGGGCGGAATTTGCGAAGGCCGGCAATTTCGAGGCTTCGGAATATCCGATTTTCACCGCGTGCGCCGTGGTCTTCGCGATCCTCGTCGGTGGCATCACCTTCACTGGTTCGTTGATCGCCTACTTCAAGCTTTCCGGTAAAATGAGCGGCTCAGCGACGATTTTTCCCGGGCAGAAAATCGTCAACCTGCTTCTCTTTATCGTCCTTCTCGTTGTCGGCGGCGTCTTCGTCGCGACGGGTGCCGCTTGGGCGCTCTATGTCGTCATCGTGCTGTCACTCACCCTTGGCGTTCTCGGAGTTATCCCGATCGGCGGCGGTGACATGCCGGTCGTGATTTCGTTCCTCAACAGCTTCTCCGGGATCGCTGCTTCAGCTGCCGGATTCGTCATCTTCAACAACGTCCTAATCGTCGCGGGCTGTCTCGTCGGAGCGTCGGGGATCATCCTCACCGTCATCATGTGTAAGGCGATGAACCGAACCCTCGGGCACGTCCTGTTCGGCACCTTCGGCGCGACAGGGGGTAAAACTCAGGAAGTGGAGGGTGAAATGAAAGCGATCTCGACGGAAGATGCGTATTATATTCTCGAAGCGGCTGAGTCTGTCATCTTCGTGCCCGGCTACGGCATGGCCGTGGCGCAGGCCCAGCACGCCGTGAAAGAACTCGGTGCGATCCTCGAAGCGAACGGCGCTGAGGTTCGCTATGCGATTCACCCCGTCGCGGGGCGGATGCCCGGCCACATGAACGTGCTCCTCGCCGAGGCCGACGTCCCCTATGAGCAGCTTTGCGAGATGGACGACGTCAATGCGATCATGGAATCTGTCGATGTCGCGATCGTGATCGGAGCGAACGACGTCGTGAACCCAGCTGCTGGTGACGATGAAAGCAGCCCCATTTACGGCATGCCGATCATCAACGTGTATCAGGCGAAGACTGTCTTCGCCCTCAAGCGCGGGCAGGGAGCTGGATTCTCCGGATTGGTGAACACCCTCTTTTTCCGTGAGAACACCCGGATGATCTACGGCGACGCGAAAGCGACGATGAATGCTCTCGTGGGGCAGTTTAAAGGTTGATAGCCAAGACGCCCGGCCCGCGGGGCGAACCTTCGACGTTGGGGCTGAAACAAGGGGTATGTTATTACTTTTGTGGTGGTCTCCCACGCTGTGCGTTTTGTGAGCCGATTTATGCGCTTGTTGGTCAGTCGCTCAGGGCGGATAAATAGGGATATGTCGATGCTACCTTATAGAGTGACTCACAGCTTTCGCAATCACACCCGATGAAGGGAAAGAAGAACATTCGGAAGAGGTGCCGCCAAGTTGACGACAGGGAGGGCGGCTGTCCCAGTCGCCGTGAGCGGAGGGACGAGATGCGACTGGTTTAGCGCGGTTTAAATGTGGGGTGACGCGCGGGGCAAACACTGCGGATGGGACATCCGCCCTCCCGATGCGCAAAGCGGATGGGACGATCCGCCCTCCCGATCCGCACTGCGGATGGGACATCCGCCCTCCCAATGCGCACTGCGGATGGGACATCCGCCCTCCCGATCCGCACTGCGGATGGGACATCCGCCCTCCCGATCCGCACTGCGGATGGGACATCCGCCCTCCCGATCCGCACTGCGGATGGGACATCCGCCCTCCCGATCCGCACTGCGGATGGGACATCCGCCCTCCCGATCCGCACTGCGGATGGGACATCCGCCCTCC